>OLRX01000086.1_pt1 | contig 79552 bp, 88 predicted proteins | sample 1672991 | NCBI WGS metagenome assembly OLRX01 (sample SAMEA3136744, study PRJEB25190) | human gut metagenome | biome: human gut; feature: human-associated habitat; material: faeces | place: Austria | collected 2013
GAGAACTGATTTCAGAAATGGAACTGCGTAAAGCAGCATAAACACAGGCAGATATACCGTGGACTACCTGTTATGTGGAGACCTGCCGTATCCGGCATGGAAGAAGCGCGTATCCGCGCAAGATCTAAGAAACAGGCGTATCCGCCGATATTTTGTCTGCCGCCTAAAGCGGTCTGAAGCACGTGACTTTAGTCATGTGAGGTTCAGTTCGTATAAAAACAGTATCGGAAAATAAGAAAAGAACCGACAGAGAAATCTGAGAACTAAACTAAAGATTTCCCCGCCGGTTCTTTTTCTATGCATCTATTTTCATCCATTATATATTTCGCATTGACTTTTTATATACCGATTGGTATAATGATAACAGAAACACACATAAGAAACCTGCAAAATCCAACAAAATTCGTCAAAATTGCCAAAAACTCACGCAATTCGACCATCACACACAAAAGCAGACTTCTTAAATACAAAATCAACAAAAGCATTTTAAACCAAAACAAATGCCAACTCACACGTAACAAACAACCACCCAAACACACCGCGGCCAGGCGAACTCCAGAGAGCGTCCCTTCCGCAACAAAGAGGATTCAAAATGGACAATCGTCAGCTAATCATGAACTCAGCTCTGACCCTCTTCTACGAAAGCGGGTACGACGCCGTCGGTGTTCAGCAGATCGTAGACTCCGCCGGAGTATCCAAACCAACCCTGTACTATTACTTCGGCAGCAAACAAGGCCTCCTCGAAGCCCTGCTAAACGAGCACTTTCAGCCCATGGAACAAAAACTCATCGAAGCCTCCGAAACCGGGAAAAACATCCCCGAAAAACTGTACCGCATCGCGCGTGCCTTCTTCAACGGAGCCTCCGAAGACCCGAAATTCCATATGCTGATGATGGCACTGTTCTATTCCGGAAGAAAAAGCGAAGGCTTCCGCACCGTATACCCCATGATTGACCGGTTCTATCACCTGTGCGTCGACGTCTTCGACAACGCCAGCGCCGAACTCGGCAACATGAACGGCCGTCAGGAACAATTCGCCGTAGGCTTCTCCGGAATCCTGATGCACTACCTGATGATGACAGCAGGAGATCAATCCGATCTTTCCAACCTCGTCGTCCGGGACGAAGAAGTCTACCGTCTGGTACACCAGTTCATGTATGGAATTTACTCATAACCCAAAAACAAGGAGGACAAACAAAATGGCACCATGGTATGAAGAGGCAGAATTTTATCACATCTATCCGATCGGACTGACCGGTGCGCCGAGGAAAAATGAATCGGAAGAAACCGTACACCGCTTTTCCACACTGGAACAGTGGCTTCCGCATATCGCAGATCTCGGTTGTACCGCAATCTATATCGGCCCCTTGTTTGAATCAACCACACATGGATACGACACAAAAGATTACAAACAGGTAGACCGCCGCTTAGGCGACAACGCGGACTTTGCCGCATACGTAAAAAAAGCCCACGAACTCGGCATCAAAGTCGTCGTAGACGGTGTCTTCAACCACACCGGCCGCGAATTCTTTGCCTTCCGCGACATTCAGGAAAAAAGAGAACAGTCCCCGTACTGCGGATGGTACAAAGGAATCTGGTTCGGCGGAAACACCTGCTATAACGACGGATTCTCCTACGAAGCATGGAGAAACTGCTTCGAACTCGTCAACCTGAATCTCCAGAACCAGCAGGTCCGCGACTATCTCCTTGATGTCATCGACTTCTGGATCGACGAATTCGACATCGACGGCATCCGTCTCGACTGCGCCGACTGCCTGGATTTCGGCTTCATGGAGCAGATGCGCGCACGCACATCCGCCAAAAAACAGGATTTCTGGCTGATGGGCGAAGTCATCCACGGCGACTATGCGCGCTACATCGGAGACGGCCAGCATCTGCTGCACAGTGTCACAAACTACGAGCTTCACAAAGGACTTTATTCGGGACATAACGATCATAACTACTTCGAAATTGCACATACGATCCGCCGCGAATTTGACGAAAACGGCGGCATTTACAAAGGAAAGAAACTGTACAGCTTCGTTGACAACCACGACGTAGACCGTCTGGCCAGCAAGCTGAACGTAAAAGAAAACATGATTCCAATTTATGCGCTGCTGTACTTCCTGCCGGGCATCCCGTCCATCTATTACGGATCGGAATTCGGCATCGAGGGAAGAAAAGAAGGCGGAAACGACGATCCGCTGCGTCCGGCGCTGAATCTGGAAGAACTGGAGAAAAATCCGCCGGCAGAAAAACTTCCGGCATGGATCAAAACATTATCAGACGTCAGAAAAAAACATCCTGCAGCACGAACGGGAAGATACCGCGAACTCATGCTGACCAACCGCCAGTATGCCTTTGCACGCCTGGATGAGACAGACGCTCTGATCACAGCAGTAAATAATGATGAAAACCAGAGTGCGGGAGTCTGGATTCCTGCATCTTGCGACGGAACATGGAAAAACGCGGTAACCGGAGAAGCCATTTCTCCGGAAAATGGAAAACTTTTTGTTGAAGTACCTCCGTGCGGCTGTGTTCTGATTGAAAAAGAAGCATAAAGGGGATTTTTTCTATGAAGGAAACTGCGAAAACAACGGCAAAAACAACAGCAAAAACCAGAAAAGCGCCAAAAAAACCGGCGGGCTATCAGCCAAGATTTTCTGAACTGGATCAGTACTTATTTGGACAGGCAACCCATTACGATATTTTCCGGAAAATGGGTGCGCACCTGGACAAAAAAGACGGCAAAGTAGGAGCCTGGTTCACCGTATGGGCTCCGCATGCGGCGGAAGTATCTGTCATCGGCGAATTCAACGGCTGGGATGCCCATGCCAATGTGATGCGGAAAGTCGGCGAGGACGGCGTTTATGAAGTGTTCATTCCGGGCGTGACCGAGGGAATGATGTATAAATATTACATCCGCACACCGGACGGAAGAGAACTGTACAAAGCAGATCCATACGCATTTGCATCCGAAAAACGGCCGGGTACCGCGTCAAAAGTAGCGGAAATCGAAGGCTACCGCTGGGGTGACAGCGAATGGCTGACGAACCGCAAAAAATTTGACGTTCAGAAATCCGCGCTCTCCATCTACGAAGTGCACCCGGGCTCCTGGATGAAACATCCGTGGTCCGAATCCAACCCGGACGGATTTTACAATTACGTTCAGTTCGCACATTCGCTTGCCGATTACGTAAAAAAAATGGGCTATACCCACGTAGAGCTGATGGGAATTGCAGAGCATCCGTTTGACGGTTCCTGGGGCTATCAGGTAACGGGCTATTACGCACCGACCTCCCGCTACGGAACACCGAAAGAGTTTAAATATCTTGTTGATTATCTGCATAAAAATAAAATCGGTGTTATTCTGGACTGGGTACCGGCACACTTCCCGAAAGATGCGCACGGCCTTGCTGATTTTGATGGCCAGCCGCTGTATGAGTACGCCGACCCGAGAAAGGGCGAGCACCCGGAGTGGGGAACGAAGATCTTTGATTACGGCAAAAATGAAGTGAAAAACTTTATGCTGGCAAATGCGCTTTACTGGGTAGAAGAGTACCACGTAGACGGTCTCCGTGTCGATGCTGTTGCTTCGATGCTGTATCTCGACTACGGAAAAGAGCCGGGCCAGTGGGTGCCGAACAAGAACGGCGGAAATGAAAATCTTGAAGCCGTCGAGTTCTTCAAACACCTGAATACCCTGGTGCGCGGACGAAACAAAGGTGTCATCATGATTGCCGAGGAGTCCACAACGTGGCCGAAGGTAACGGGAAGCGTAGAGGACGGCGGCCTGCATTTCTCCTACAAATGGAACATGGGATGGATGCATGACTTCCTCGATTACATGAAGCTCGATCCATACTTCCGCAAATACAACCATAACAAGATGACCTTCGGCATGACCTATGCATTTTCCGAGAACTACATTCTGGTGCTCTCGCACGATGAGGTTGTCCACTTGAAATGCTCGATGATCAACAAAATGCCGGGCGATCTGGAGGAAAAATTCCAGAACCTGATGGTAGGCTATGCTTTCATGTTCGGGCACCCGGGCAAAAAACTTCTGTTCATGGGACAGGATTTCGGACAGCTCCGCGAGTGGAGCGAGGAACGCGAGATCGACTGGTTCCTGCTGGCAGATGAGGGGCATCAGCATCTGCAGACCTTCTTCAGTGACCTGCTGAAAATGTACCGCAAGTACCCGGCACTCTACGCGAACGACTGCGGCTACGAAGGCTTCCAGTGGATCAATGCCAACGACGGCGACCGCAGCATTTACAGCTTCGTCCGCTGGTCACCGACAGGAAAAAACAACCTGTTGTTCGTCTGCAATTTCACACCGGTCGAGCGTCCGGATTATATGTGTGGCGTACCGCGCAAAAAACAGTACCGCCTGATACTCGACAGCTCCGATATGAAATACGGCGGCCCGACCGAAAAACGCCAGGTAGCCTACCGTGCCAAAGAGGGAGAATGCGATGGCCAGCCATATCGGATTGCATATGCACTTCCGGCGTATGGTGTGGCGGTGTTCAGCTTCTAAAATAAGATAGCTACTAATTTTCATTAATATCATGACCGGCAGAGAACGAAAGAGATTTCTTAAATCTGTCGGTCATTGTGTTTTGTGTTCGAAGGAAAAGAGGTGTTGATTTGATGAAAGAAGAAAGAAAAGAGCCGATACAGATTCCGCACATCCAGACAATCAACGATCACATTTCCTATCTTACACCGACAGAACATCCACTTTCGGCAAATGTTGTGATCATCGAGGGTGATGCATTTTTCTGGGTATATGACGTGGGAAATCATCCTGCGGTTTCAGAAATTCTGCAGAAAAAGTCAGAACAGACAGGAAAAGAAATTCGGGTGATTTTATCCCATTTTCATCCCGACCATATCGGGAATCTGTCGGAGATTTCGTGCGAAGCGGTTTACCAGGGGAAAAATACGTTTCGTTATACAAAAACAGGAACTGTGATAGAAGAAGATACGTGGTTTCAGGACGGTGACGTGTGGTTACATTTATTTCCGATTCCATCGAGTCATGCCAAAGGATCGCTTGCATTGGAAGTGGATGAGACGTGGTGCTTTCTCGGGGATGCGGCATATGCGACGCAGAAAAACGGACAGACCGTTTATAATGCCGAGCGCCTGCTGGCAGAAATCCGAGTTCTGAAAAACGTGCGTGCGCCGCATTTTTTCCTAAGTCACAGCGAACCGTTTCAGCAGAACAAAGAGGATGTGCTGGAATGGATGGAAGCGATTTATGAGAAACGGAAACGAGATGAATCATATATAAAAACACCCCAGCGCTTATGACAGGGAGTCCTTCGAGGCTGAATCAGTTATGCCACTTCGGCAATTCACTTTCTTTCACCGAAACTGATTCAAGATCCATATTTGACCAATATGAGCCGATATCTGAACTTGTGAAGTATTCAAAATTGCCCGTGGAAGATTTCAGCTTTCCGTTCTTGACTCCATTGCAGACATAAACCAGTTCGTAGTTTGTCCCATCCGAAAGGTTAAATCGAAAACTGGTCACATCTGCGCCTGTGATTTCCTCGACTTGTTTGTCTGTCAATGATAAGTTTTCAAACATATGATACAAGTCTGTTATATCAGTTTTTGCAACGACTATTTTCTTTTCTGCTGATACCGGTGCTCCCGCATAGTGGTACATTTCGATATTTTCAACATCTCCAACTTCAAAAGGAAAGTCGATATGGACCGTTTCTTTGCTACAGCCGACCAGTACCATCATTAAAAGCAGAAAGGATATCAAATTTGTCGCTTTTTTCATATCATTGCACTCCTCGTCATGTTTTTGACAGGTCAAGAGTTCAAAAATCCTCTTGCAAGCGAGCTTGCATTAGCTTTTTGAGCCTGGTATCATGATGATTTGAGTATATCATAGTTTAACCGAATCAAACAAGTCCCCTGCTTCCATTGCGCGAAGCAATAAGCAGGGGGGTTGGGACTTACTTGATTCGGTTAAAAAAACAAGGGAGATGAAAAAATGAATGAAATTATAGCTTTACAGAAATATGAAAACGAAGCACAACTTGCAAAAGAGCTGATTCGAGGCTTTTGGCTGGCTCATGGTGATTATGTTATAACCGACGAAGAGGCCGCGGAGAATCTTGCTGCCTGGACAGACAAAGGGCATGTGTTTTATTTTATCTTAAAAGAAGAGATCCCCATTGGATTTGTGCATCTCGGAAGCCGCGGGGCGGAAGTTGACTGGATCGAAGATCTTTTCGTACTTCCGGAATACCAGGGAAACGGATACGGAAGTCATGCGATTGCGCTGGTCGAAGCCGAGATAAAAAAGTATTCTGAATCTGTCTATCTTGAGGTAGCTGCACGAAATTTTGGAGCGATGAAACTCTATCATAGATTGGGATATCATTGCCTGAACACTGTGACGTTACGCAAAGATTTTCAACCGGAGAATTTTGAAGTGATTCGCAGCGAAGAGCTTTTGGGGTATCCGTTGGAAGTTAAGAAGTATATTAAGTAGAATCTCACGCCGATTTGCGCAGCAAATCCAGACCTCCCCACCGCCCGGCTCAATGTCAGCCCGGAAGTGCGTCTGTGTCGTCTGGGACTGTGCCCCAGGGCACAGTCCCAGGCGGCGCAGGTGCACTTCCGGGTGTCCGTTTTTTAAACAACCGCAACCCCCGCCATCCCCAGTACCGCCGCAATCGCAAACAGCACCAGCAGATGCACCGGATAAAACGCATAAAACGGATACTTCAGATTCAATCCTCGTTTTCCGTTATAAAAATGCACCGGGATCATAGCCAGAAAACAGGTGATTTCATTCAGACTCAACAGCGTAAGCACCGCACACCCGATTCCGATACAGTACATTTTATTCTTTCTCATATTATACATCAGCACAATCGTCAGAATTCCCATTGCACTGTAATCTGTCTTCAACAGCGTGGCCACTGCACAGGCTGCCACAATCACCAGCAGCTTGCCAACCGAAACCTTCCAGTTCGCCCTCTGCCATGCACCGGCATCTTTTTGCGCTTTTGAATCGATTTTCTGCAGAAAAATCATCATCACAAGGCCGATAAATAAAGTGAAAAAGACATTCTGATAATCCAGATAAAACGGTTTTCCCGCAAATGCCAGATCGAACGGGATCTCCGAAACCAGTGCAAAAATCCCAAGATTCAGCGCATACTTTTTCACATCATGCGTATGCATGAACCCTTCAATCAACAGAAAACAGAAAATCGGAAAACTGATCCTTCCGATTGCGCGCATAATCATATCCGCATAATAAATCACAGCTGTGTTTCCGGTAGAGAGAAATGATGCGCCTCCGTCCGAAGCGTTCACCGCATCCAGAAGACCACGGGAAATCAGGATTCGGTCGAAAAGTACAGCTGCAGTGTGGTCGATCAGCATACAGACCATCGCAATGATTTTCAAGGTACTGCCGGGAATTTTACCGGCGCTTTTTACGGGTTTCGCAGTAGTAGCTGCCATATAAAACATCCTTTCTGGAACGCAAACGAAAGGCAGACTGTGCAAGCCGTCTGCGGATCAGGTTCCTGTAACGACAAACAGCAGAAAATCCTGCTGTTTTGCCAGAGTTGTAATACTATGATTATACGTTCTGAGGAGGTTAATGTCAAAGAAAAAACAGTTCTGAAATAACGCAGAGTATGGTAGAATCTGCCAGTCGGGTAAATGAAAATAGAAAGCGTCTCCGGGCTCATCCCAAAACGAACGGGGCAGCGTACCAATTCGTAAACCAGAATTGGTACGCTGCCCCGTATTTTAAAATACATCCAGGTCTTTTCCGTTCACGACATATCCGTCATACCCTGCATCCCGGATTTCATCCAGAATCGCGGCATCGCGCCATGCCATCTCGGCGGCAAGGTTTTTGTGGTTATCCTGTACATTCATATGGTAAATCCGGTGATACGTAACGAGCAGTTTCGGATTTGCCTTTTTTGCAACACCGGCAAGATCCGTGCTTAACGTATGCACTTCCCGGTGGTATTTCTGCCATTTTGGTTCGCGGCAGGAGATTCCGGCGGCGTATTCCACTTCGTGCAGCAGGATATCACAGCCTTTCGATTTTTCTGCCACGAGATCCAGCGGAGCGGTATCGCCGGTGATGACGATTGTGCGGTCCGGTGTGGTGAATTTATAGCCGTAGCATTCCAGTGTTCCGTGGCTGACCGGAAAAGCCTCCACCGTAACCAGGTCATCCCGGTAGACAATGCCGGATTCAATTTCTGTTACCTCAACGCGGTAGCCGGATTCGTTTGCTTTTTCGAAACCGTGAATTCGGAAATCAATGTCGGTTTCATAGGCCTGTAAGATATGATCGGTCATGTGCTGTAAGCCCTTTGGCCCGAAAACTTTCAATGGAACCGGGCGCTCCAGCACCCACGGAGTAAAAATCAGATCCGGGTATCCTGCGGTATGGTCTGTGTGAAGGTGCGTACAGAAGGCAACGGTCAGAAGATCCGGCCGCAGGGCATCCACGCCGTTAAAATAGGCGGCTGAGGCCTGGCGGACAACGCCAGGGCCAAAATCTACCAGATAAGCACGGTCACCGACCACGACAGCGGAGGAAGGTCCGTTGGCATTCGGACACGCATTTGGTGTGCCGGTTCCGAGAAGAACAAGTTTTGTCTGCATTCTTTCTCTTTTCCTTTTCTTTTTTTGTTTCTGTTTCTGTTTATGATTTTCTGTTACGATTTCTGCTTTTGCCTTATTTCTCTTCTTTTGATTCGTTGTTTTTGGTTTCCGGAAGATGCTTAATGGAAATTCCGGTAAATCCATAGAAAATACTGAAAACCGGGGTCAGGTAAAGCAGGAATAAGTACGGGAAAAATGCCGACCATGCAACACCAAGTGTGCCGGCCATGTATACGCCGTAGCCATGCCATGGAATCATAGGACCAGCCATAGTTCCGGAGTCTTCGAGGCAGCGGGAAAGAATTTCCGGTGCAACCTTGCGCTCTTGAAAGACAGGTGCCATCAGACGGCCGGTCAGAACGTGTGCCATCGGCTGGGAGCAGCTGATGAGGCTGGTCACGTAACCGACAATCATCGTTGCCAGGATCATACTTCCATCGCTGTTGATTCTCTTTACAATCGCCTGAAGAATGTGATCCAGTACACCGAGTTTTTCCAGCATGCCGCCCATGCCGACAGCAAAGCAGATAATGGCTACGTACTGGAGCATGCTTCCCATGCCGCCGCGGTTTAAGATGGATTGTAATACCGGTTCTTCGATTGTGGTTGTGTAACCGTTGTAAGCTGTGCGGATGATGCCCTGCAGAGTATCGTGCTGCACAAAATAGGAAACAAATCCGGCAGCGAAGCTGGAAAGACCAAGTGCAGAGATCGCATTTACTTTGCAGAGGAGCAATACAATAATCAGGATGGCAGGGATCATGGTAATCCATCCGAGCTGGAATTCACCGTTTAAAGCATCGATGTAAACGGTAATGCTTCCCTCGGTATAGCTTCCGCTGGTCTGCTGGAAACCGAGAATAGTAAAAAGAATTAAGGTTATCACATATGTTGGAAGGGTGGTCCAGAGCATCGAGCGGATATGATCGCCAAGTTTGGCATCTGCAACGGCCGGAGCAAGGTTTGTGGTATCGGAAAGAGGACTTAATTTGTCACCGAACATGGCACCGCAGATGACAGCACCGGCTACCATGCCAGGATGGATACCCATGGCGTTTCCGATCGCCATCATGGCAACACCTGCGCTTCCGGCGGAACCATAGGAAGTACCGGTTACAATACTCAAAATGGAGCAGAACAGCAGCGTCAGAGGCAGCAGCCAGGACGGGTTAATCATTTTTAAGCCCCAGGAAATGATGGTGGCAATGGTGCCACTCTGCAGCCAGGTGCCGATCATGACACCGATGGCCATCAGAAGGCAGAGCGTCGGGACGACCATACGGATGGCATCGTATGCGCCGGCAACAATGTTGGCGTAAGAAATACCGAAAATCTTACAAAACAGATAGATAAAAATCCAGCTTGCAAACAGGCCGATCATAGGACCGCCGGTTTTCAGGCGGATACAGACTGCGACGGATACGATGATCAGCAGCAGCAAAAGCAGTGACTGTGGCAGATTGAGTTTTTTTTCTTTCGTTCCGCTCATAAAAAAATCCCCCATTCATAGGTAAAATGATTTGCCCGTTCAACGCGTTAAAGTAGAAAAGACATGTAATATATTATAATGGTGAAATGCAGAAAAAGCAAGGGAAATTCTCTTGATTTTTTGTTCTATGGTTGCTATAATAAGCGTGAGTGTGGGGCGGAGGATAAACTTCGGCCCTTTTGCAGCTAACTATAAACGGAATCAACAAGATAAAGAGGTTAAATCAATGACAAGAATAGACATTATTTCAGGTTTCCTGGGCGCAGGAAAAACAACCCTGATCAAAAAACTCCTCGGAGACGCGCTGAAAGGACAGCAGGTTGTTCTGATCGAGAACGAATTCGGTGAAATCGGAATCGACGGAGGCTTCTTAAAAGATGCCGGTATCGAAATCCGTGAAATGAACTCCGGCTGCATCTGCTGCTCTCTTGTGGGAGACTTCGGCGCAGCATTAAAAGACGTTATCACCAAATATCACCCGGACCGCATCATCATCGAGCCGTCCGGCGTAGGTAAACTCTCCGACGTCATCAAGGCTGTAGACGGTGTAGAAAAAGAAGCAGGCGTAGCCCTGAATTCCGCAACAACCGTAGTCGACGTTATGAAATGCAAAATGCATCTCAGAAACTTCGGCGAATTCTTCGAGAATCAGGTAAAGAGCGCAGGAACCATCATCCTGAGCCGTACCGATAAAGCCGATACCGAAAAAGTAGAGGCAGCTGTAAAAATGCTCCGCGAACTGAATCCGGAAGCACACATTATTACCACACCGGTTGAAGTACTGGGTGGTAAGAAAGTACTCGATACGATGGAAGGTGCCATCATCAACCTTGCGCAGGTAGAAGAGGAAGAGCATCATCACCATCATCATGACCACGACGAGTGCTGCTGCGGCCATGACCACGATGAGGAGCATGAGCACCATCATCACGATCATGATGACGAGTGCTGCTGCGGTCACGATCACGAGGAGCACGAGCACCATCATCACGACCATGATGACGAATGCTGCTGCGGTCACGATCACGAGGAACACGAGCATCACCATCATGACCATGATGACGAATGCTGCTGCGGTCACGATCACGACCATGAGCATCATCATCACGATGATGCGTGTGGCTGCGGTCACGAGCATCACCATCATCACCACGCAGACGAAGTTTTCACAAGCTGGGGTCAGGAGACTGTGAAGACCTTTACCAAAGAGCAGATCGAAGGCATCTTAAAGAAACTTTCCGAGGATACCGCTTATGGTATGGTTCTTCGTGCCAAAGGTATGGTAGCAGGCGCCGATGGACAGTGGATCTATTTCGATATGGTTCCGGAAGAGTACGAAGTACGTGACGGAGCACCGGAATTCACCGGAAGAATCTGTGTCATCGGTTCCAAATTAGCAGAAGATAAGCTGGCAGAGCTGTTCGGACTGTAAAAATACAAAGTAGCTGCGAAAATTACGGTCCGCAGGGTACCTGTGAACTGTAGTGAAGCTGCCGCATCAGAAACAAAATCCGATGTGGCAGCTTTTTTCTTGATTTAGAGACAAAGCAAAAGGCACGCCCGGAATCTCAGCCGCAAAAGCAAGTGCAGAAAGATTCCGGGAGTACGTCAAAGACAACGGAGGTACAAAATGTACGAAGAAGACGAAGTAGAAATTCCGATTTATCTCATAACAGGATTTCTGGAGAGTGGAAAAACCTCTTTTATCAATTTTACCGTAGCACAGGACTATTTCCAGATCGACGGACCAACCCTTCTGATCACAACCGAAGAAGGTGAAGTAGAGTACGACGAAAAAGAACTGCTCAAACACAACACCGTCCTGGAAATCGTAGAAGGACCAGAGCAGTTTACCCTGGATTACCTGAAAAAACTGAACCGCAAATACCGCCCGGAGCGAATCATTCTCGAATACAACCCGCTCTGGAGCGTAAAAAAACTCGAAGAAATGGAACTGCCGCGCGGTTGGGGCATCGTACAGGAGATCGTGACCGTCGACGCAAGCTGCTTCCAGATCTATATGCAGAACATGAAATCCGTCTTCATGGAGATGGCAAAAAATGCCGATATGGTCATGTTCAACCGCTGCCGTCCGGAAGATCCGCTTCCATCCTTCCGCCGCAGCATCAAAGTAGTCAACCAGGCGTGCGACGTTCTGTTTGAGAATGAAGAAGGCGAAATTGACAACATTTTTGAGGATCAGATGCCGTTTGATACCGATGCCGATGTGATCGAGATTGATGACGCTGATTACGGAATCTGGTATGTCGATATGGGCGACAACCCGGAGCGCTACGAGGGCAAAACCGTTCATTTCCGAGGCATGGTATTAAAGAGCAAAGACGTCGGAGCTGATTTCTTTGTCCCGGGCCGTATGGCAATGACCTGCTGTGCAGACGATACTTCCTTTATCGGTTACGTCTGCAAATGCGCAAGCGCCAAATCTCTCGTGATGGGTTCCTGGGTTGACGTGACTGCAACGGTAAAATGGGGCTATATGAAGGTTTACGATGGCGAAGGCCCGGTTCTGTATGCAAAAGAAATCAAACCGGCCAAGAAACCGGAGAGCGAACTGGTATACTTTAACTAAACATTGCCGAAGCATTTCAGCGAATAAAAGAGCAGGAAAAAGGCTGCTCTTTTGTTCGTGTTCTTTCTTTATGACAGATGGAAAAACAATATATCATTTTTCGGTGCGGCGAAGCAGCTATTCGGTTATGCGCAAGTAGCGAAGTGGATGGAGAATATCCGTTTTGACCGTGACGTGAACAAAAACTGCGCCGGAAAATGGTCTGATGACAGGAGAATTTATGTATATTATAGTAGGTCTGGGAAATCCAACGCGCCAGTACGAAGGGACGAAGCACAATGTCGGATTTGATACCATCGATTATCTGATCGATGAATATCAGATCCCTTCCTCCGGTACAGGCCACAAGGCTCTGTTCGGAAAAGGCATGATCGCAGGTCAGAAGGTTATCGTTGCAAAGCCGATGACGTATATGAATCTGAGCGGTGAGTCTGTGCGGGAGCTGGTGAACTATTACAAAGTGGATCCGGAGAGCGAGCTGATCGTGGTTTACGATGATATCAGCCTGGCGCCGGGACAGATCCGTATCCGCAAAAAAGGAAGCGCGGGCGGCCACAATGGCATCAAAAACATCATCGCCAATCTTGGCACCGACCATTTTATGCGTGTGAAGGTCGGCGTCGGTGAGAAACCGAAAAACTGGGATCTGGCGGACTACGTGTTAAGTCCGTTTACGAAAGACGAACGTCCCCTTGTAAATCTGGCGATCGAGCATGCGGCAAAAGCAATCGAGCAGATGCTGAACGGGGATGTGGACGCAGCTATGAATGAGTATAACCGCAAATCTGCAAACCCGGCAGAGTAAGGAAAATGAAAGCGTTATTAGAACCGATCAAAGAAATTGCCCGTTTTGACGAGCTGTTCCGTGATCTGAAAAAAGGAACCGCAGGTGTGACGGTGATCTCGGGCTGTCTGGAAAGCCAGAAAGCCCACATGATCGCAGGCCTCTCCGAGGATGTCCCGGTGCGGCTTCTGATCGCGGAAAATGAATTAAAAGCAAAAGAATTATATGAGGATTACCGGCTGTACGATGCGGAGACGCTGTATTATCCGGCGAAGGACCTGATTTTCTATCAGGCAGACATTCACGGAAATCTGCTGATCCGGCAGCGGCTTCAGGTGATCCAGGCACTTCTTGAGCGGAAGGAAGTTACCATCATCACCAGTGTAGGGGGATGTATGGACTTTCTTCTGCCTCTTGGCGTGTTCGAAAAACATTGCATCCATCTGCGCAATGACAGCGAACTCGATCTGGATAAAATAAGAAAAGAGCTGGTGCGGCTCGGCTATGAGAGTACCTTTCAGGTGGAGTCGACCGGCCAGTTTTCCGTCCGCGGCGGCATTCTCGATATTTATCCGCTGACGGAACAGAACCCGATCCGGATTGAGCTCTGGGGCGATGAGATAGATTCCATCCGAAGCTTCGATGCGGAGAGCCAGCGGTCGATTGAAAACCTCGAGGAAATCACAATCTATCCGGCATCGGAGCTGATTTTAACAGAGAATACGATTGCGCGCGGTGTGAAAGCGATTAAAAAAGAGGCAAAAGCGCAAAGCACAAAGTTCCGCGACAAGATGATGACGGAGGAAGCGGCGCGTATCCGCCATGCGGCAGAGGAAATCTGCGATCAGATCGGCGAGGGCGAAATTCTGCAGGGAGCGGAGCAGTATCTTCATTATTTTTATCCGGAGACCGTCTCGTTTCTTGAGTATCTGCCGGAGAACAGCCGCATTTTCCTCGATGAGCCGAACCGCATCATCGAGTGTGCCGATGCGCTGGAAGCAGAATTTCAGGAGAGCGTGAGCCACCGTCTCGAAAAGGGATACCTCCTGCCGGGACAGGCGAAGCTGATGTGCAGTACGGCGGAGCTTGTGGCAAAACTGAACCGCCGCGGCTGTGTTGCCGTATCGCTGATGGAGCCGCAGAAGGGCGAGTGGAATATCCGTGACGAATTCAGTGTGACGGTGAAATCGGTCAATTCGTATAACAATCAGTTCCCGCTTCTGGTAAAAGATCTGAAATCCTGGAAAAAAGCGGGTTACCGTATTGTACTGGCGAGTCCGTCGCGGACGAGGGCGCAGCATCTGGCAGAGGACCTGCAGAATGAGGAGATTCCGGCCTTCTACAGCGAGAATGAGGAGCGTGTTCTGAAACCGGGCGAGGTCATGCTGATCCACGGCGCGGCCCGCAGAGGCTTTGAATATCCGATGCAGAAATTTGTGCTGATTACAGAGACGGATATTTTTGGAAAAGAGAAGAAGAAAAACCGGAAGAAATCGGAGTATTCCGGTCAGAAAATCCAAAATTTTGCGGATCTTTCGATCGGTGACTATGTCGTGCACGAGAGCCACGGTCTTGGTATTTACCGCGGTATCGAAAAAATTGAGATGGACCGCGTAACGCGTGATTACATGAAAATCGAGTATGCGGGCGGATCGAACCTCTATGTGCTGGCCACCCAGCTCGATACGCTGCAGAAGTATGCGTCCGGCGAAGCTGCAAAGGTGCCGAAGCTGAATAAAATCGGCGGTCAGGAATGGAATAAGACGAAAACACGGGTTCGCCATGCGGTAAAAAATATTGCACAGGATCTCGTGAAGCTGTATGCCGAGCGGCAGGCGTCATCCGGCTATCAGTTCGGAAAGGATACGATCTGGCAGAAGGAATTTGAGGAACTGTTTCCGTTTGAGGAGACGGACGATCAGCTTGCGGCGATCGAGGCGACAAAGGCGGACATGGAGAGCAAAAAGATCATGGACCGCCTGATCTGCGGCGATGTCGGATACGGCAAAACCGAGGTTGCAATCCGTGCAGCGTTCAAGGCAGTACAGGAGAGCAAACAGGTCGTCTACCTCGTTCCGACCACTATTCTGGCACAGCAGCATTACAATACGTTCGTTGAGCGCATGAAGGACTTTCCGGTGCGCGTTGATCTTCTGTGCCGGTTCCGCACGCCGGCAGAGCAGAAAAAAACGCTGGAGGATCTGAAAAAAGGACTCGTGGATATTGTCATCGGAACACACCGCGTTCTGTCGAAGGACGTAAAGTTCAAAGATCTTGGCCTTCTGATTGTCGATGAGGAGCAGCGGTTCGGCGTGACGCATAAAGAAAAAATCAAACAGCTGCAAAAAAATGTGGATGTTCTGACACTGACGGCGACGCCGATTCCACGTACCATGCACATGAGCCTGATCGGCATCCGGGATATGAGTGTGCTCGAGGAAGCACCGCAGGATCGCCAGCCGATCCAGACCTTTGTCTGTGAATACAATGAAGAAATGGTCCGCGAGGCGATTAACCGTGAACTTGCGCGGGGCGGGCAGGTTTACTATGTCTATAACCGCGTCCAGTCGATTGCGGATATGGCGAACACGATCCAGAAGCTCGTGCCGGATGCAAATGTAGGCTTTGCGCACGGACAGATGAAAGAGCGTGAGCTGGAAAAGATCATGTACGGCTTTATCAACGGAGAGATCGATGTGCTCGTGTCAACAACGATCATTGAGACAGGACTCGATATTTCGAATGTCAATACCATGATTATCCATGATTCCGACCAGATGGGACTGTCACAGCTCTATCAGCTCCGCGGCCGCGTCGGACGGTCGAACCGGACTTCCTACGCATTTCTGATGTACCGCAGAAACAAGATGTTGAAGGAAGTGGCGGAGAAGCGTCTCCATGCGATCCGTGAATTTACGGAGATGGGAAGCGGCTTTAAAATTGCAATGCGTGATCTTGAGATCCGAGGCGCCGGAAATCTGCTGGGCGCAGAGCAGTCGGGCCATATGGAATCGGTTGGATACGATCTCTATTGTAAAATGCTCGCAGAGGCTGTCCAGGAGGCGAAGGGCATCGCACCGGCAGAAGCGTTCGAGACAACGATTGATCTGAATGTCAGTGCCTATATTCCGGACAGCTACATCAGCAACGAGTCTCTGAAGCTTGACACCTATAAGCGAATTGCGGCGATTGAAAATAAGGAAGAGTATGAGGACATGACGGAGGAGCTGACCGACCGCTTCGGGGAACCGCCGAAAAATGTACAGAATCTTCTGGCTGTTGCAGAACTGAAAGCGCTGGCGCACTGTGCGTATGTGACGGAGCTGAAACAGATGGGCGATTCGGTACGAGTCACCTTACAGCAGCATGCAAAAATCGATGTGGCGCGGATTCCGGAGCTGCTGCAGAAATACCGAGACGAACTGAAATTCCAGATGGAGTCGCTGGCGTTTGTCTACACGCCGCGGCGGAGAAATTCAAAGGAAAAGATCGATCTGCTGGAGAAGAGCCATGCACTGGTGGAAGATCTGCTGCAGATCACACAGGAGTGAAATACTCGCATAACCACAAAATCGTGTGAAAAAGGCGTGAACAGGGAAGAAAAAAGTTGCCCTGTATCAACAAAAAGGGTATAATAGGAAAAGCGTTTATAAAAATCGATGCAGGACCGGAAATTCGAACGTGTAAAAAGAAAAACTCTTTTTGAGCATACATTTCGCCCTGCATGAGGAGGAAGTAATGAAAAATTTAAAAGCAAAAGCAGTCTGCGTTATGCTGAGTGCTTCGATGGCAGCGATGGGACTGACTGGCTGCGGTTCCGACAATGTGGACGGAACAAAAACGGCAATTACTGTAAATGACGAGTCGATTACACTCGGACAGGCAAATTTCATGCTGAGATATCAGCAGGCAACCATGTACAATTATTATTCCAAGATGTACTCGATGTACGGAATGCAGATGCCGTCTGAGATGTACGACAAGGAAGGCGACGATGGAAAGACTACCGGGGAAACGTTCAAGGAGCAGTCTCTTGATACGATCGAAAAAGAGCTTCTGATGCGGCAGCACGCAGAGGAATACGGAATTTCCCTGACAGACGAGGAAAAACAGCAGGCGAAAGAGGCTGCACAGGCATTCGCAGATAAGAACGGTGACGATGTGATGAAAAAGCTGCACGCAACCGTTGAGGACATCCAGGATGCACTGGAGCTGTATGTTATTCAAACCAAAATTTATGATCCGATCATCGCAAATGTAGATACCGAGGTATCCGATGAAGAGGCAAAGCAGACCTCCATCAGCTACATCACGGTATCCACAGCAGGAACCGAGAAGGATGACGATGGAAAAACGATTGATTTGACGGACGAGGAAAAAGCGGCAAAGAAAGAAATCGCACAGAGATTCCTGGATCTCTTAAAAGAGTCTGAGGATCCTGCAGCCGCATCGTTTACCGATCTGCGCAAGGAGCTGAACGATCAGTTAAATGCGGAGAATACCGCAGATTCCACCGATTCTGCCGACAGCTCCGATGAGAGCAGCTCTTCTTCCGATGCTTCCGACACAAGCGCATCCGACGCTTCAAGCGCGAGCACATCGAGCAGTTCCGCCAGCGATTCCTCCTCTGAGGTTTCTTATCTGACCTCTTCCGAGACATCCTTTGGAACCGGATCGGAGAAAGACGATGACGATACCTGTTCTCTTGGAGATAAAGTAGCGGAAGAAGCAGCAAAGCTGAAGGATGGCGAGTATTATGACGGTGTCATCGAAGGCGACGATGCATATTATGTGATCCGTGTAGATAAAGCATTCGACGAGGACAAAACCGAGTCCAGAAGACAGACTATCATTTCCAACCGCAAATCGGATAAGTACAACGATACATTGGATGGATGGGTAAAGGAGAGCGATATCAAGGTCGCATCCAACTGGAAAAAACTTGAAGTAACGGACGCAGATCTGTATACGATGACAGTTGACAGCGCTTCTACAGATTCCACAGATGGAACCACAACCGACAGTACAACAACGGACAGTACCGCAACGGACAGTACAACGTCTGACAGCACGACATCAGGCAGTACCGAAACGACATCGACAAGCAGCACAGGCACTGCTTCAACGTCTTCAAGCACTGCAGAATAAAAGCATACGATACAGGACAAACGGCAGCCGGATCCGGGAGAGGGGTCCGGCTGCTGTTTGTGTCTGAAAATATTTTGGAACAAAAAAAAGAAAATAATAGGGAATTTGTAGAATAAATTGACAATAGTAAGAAGTTTATTTAAAATGAAATTACAACCAGAGTGTATCTCGCAAATTGCGGAAATAATTTTTCGGACACGCTCTAATGTTCAGGCGAAAACGATGTACCAGGAAAGAAGGTGGAGAAATGAAGAAGGCAGTAATTTCCGTACTTGTCGGTACAGCAGTATTGGCTTTCGTTGCGTGTGGAAAAAATGCTGCAACGGAAAACAGTTCCGATTCGGGTGTTTCAACGGTATCGGCATCCTCGCAGGTGGAAAATGGACAGAAAGCAACCCGTGTGAACCAGGGAACAAATTTGTCTCCGGGGTCACCGAAGAATATCCCGTCCGGTGGGGGGAACAGCTCGGGCAGGACACATCATTCGGAGACGCATCATTCGGAGACACATCATTCAGACGCGCATCATGATTGAGAATGTCGGGGTTTGCTGAACATTCATGAACAGAAACAGACGAAGGGGTATCCAAAACGGATACCTCTTTTTTTACTTGTCGGGAAAACAATACAATGCTATACTGAACATGAATTTGACGCGAAAAGCGCGGCAGGTTCAGAAAAAACAGCCGGGATTTGTCAGTATACGCGGACATGTGCTGCAGGTAACTCGGGCAGAATGGAGAAAAGAAAATGACAAGAGAAGAATTTGAACAGCTTGCCGGAGCAGGTGTCATTTTATTGGATGGCGCAACCGGATCAAATCTGACAAAAGCGGGAATGCCAAAAGGAGTCAGTACAGAGCTTTGGGTTCTGGAGCACCCTGATATTCTGGCAAATTTACAGAAGGCTTACGTGGAGGCGGGAAGCCAGATTGTCTATGCGCCGACCTTTGGTGCAAACAGATTGAAATTAGCGGATTATGGAAGAGAAAACGAGGTGGAGGAGCTGAATGCACGCCTGGTGGACATCTCGAAAAAAGCGCTTGCCGGAACAGGTGCGCTGATCGCGGGAGATTTTTCTACACCAGGAAAAATGCTGCAGCCAAAAGGCGATCTCTCTTATGAAGAGCTGCTGGAATCCTACACAGAGCAGGTAACAGCGGTAGCAAATGCGGGCGTTGATCTTCTGGTAGCGGAGACGATGCTGAGCGTAGACGAAACGTGTGTCTTTATGGATGCTGCACTTTCTGTCTGCGATCTGCCGATTATGTGTTCTCTGACGCTGGAAGCAGACGGTTCTGCCCTGTTCGGCGGAAACGCTGTGGAAGCAGTTGAGACACTGCAGGAAATGGGAGCATCCGCCGTAGGACTGAACTGCTCGGTCGGACCGGATCAGCTTGAGGCAGTCGTAAATTCCATGAAAAAAGTGGCAAGAGTACCGGTTATTGTAAAACCGAATGCCGGCCTGCCGAAAATCACGCCGACCGGTGAGGCAATCTACAGCATGGATGCGCCGACGTTTGCAAAATATATGAACATTCTGGTAGACGCGGGTGCAGGCATTGTCGGCGGCTGCTGCGGAACGACACCGGAGTATATTCGTCTGGTGAAAGAAATGCTGGATGCGAGAAAGTAAATCAAAGATTACAATTCGCAGGAGACTGTGAGATGTAATGAATTCCCCTGTTGCGGACAAAATCTGTACGGGGGAATTTTTTTACGTTACCGGAAACTTCGTTGAATTTTCCGATAAAGTAAAAAGCCCTCCGGGCAGGATTCTTTCTTACAGAGAGCAAGACAAAACAGGTTTCAACGATCTGGTTTGGTGGACAGTCTGGGTGGAGAAAAAAAGATAGGAAGTCTGGAAAAAAGACATGGAATTGTGGAGAAAAGTCTGGTAGAATACGTGTCGTGTGGAAAACTTTCCGTAAGAAAGGATGATGAAGGATGTATCAGAATTATATTTTTGATTTATATGGAACTCTGGTAGATATACATACGAATGAAAAGAAAGCGTATCTCTGGAAAAAAATGAGCCTGTTCTTCGGCATGAAAGGGGCCGCCTATGAGCCGAAAGAACTCCGGATGGCGTATGAGACAAAAATCAAAGAGCAGGAAGCTGCGCTTAAAATGGAATGCCGCGGCAGCCATGTACCGGAAATCGACATTGCGGATGTGTTCCGGCAGCTGTTTGAGGATCAAGCTGTTTCGGTAACGGAAAAAGAAATTGCAGATCTGGCGAAAATGTTCCGTGCGATTTCGATAGAAGAACTGAAACTGTTCCCCGGCGTGCCGGAAATGCTGCAGCGTTTAAAAGACGCAGGAAAGAAGGTTTTTCTGCTGTCCAACGCACAGGCGCTTTTCACCGCGCCGGAAATTTCCCTGCTCGGCCTTACGAAATACTTTGATGGAATCCTGCTCTCATCGGATGCCGGTGTGAAAAAGCCGGATCCGGCGTTTTATGAGATGCTGCTGAAGCAGTATCACCTCGATCCGGCAGAATGCCTGATGACAGGAAATGACGATATCGCTGACTGCCACGGTGCAGCCTCTGCCGGAATTGCAAGCCGTTACGTGGCAACGCGCCAGTCACCGAAAATAAACGACCCGCTGCCGGAAAACTGTGAGAAGATCGCGGCGATTGCGGAGTTATTTTAACTGAAGAGCATTCAGCAGCACTCCTGAAAAAATAATGCGAAAAAAGGGGCTGTCGCACTACGTTCATTTTCTTAGTGCAACAGCCCCTTTTGCTTATGTCAGGAAAGGAATCCTTCAGCTTTTCCGCATTCCTTTATCCCACCGGAATTTTCGATAGCAGGCATAGATCAGAACACTGCATACCAGCCATCCCGCCGGATAACCAAGTGCAATCGGAATGATGGAATCAAATATATGAGACATCACAAACAGATAAATCTGGCGGAACACGACGAAGCTTCCGAGCATCACGATCATCGGTGTTCTGGTGTCTCCTGCGCCGCGCAGGACGTTGGAGTAAACCTGGTTGACGCAGCAGAGAATGTAGAACGGGGAGAGCAGATACAGGAACAGAGTTCCATAACGAATCACAGCTGTCTCCTGGTTAAACAGATAGACCATTTGCGGGGCGAAAATCAGCAGAGGAATCATCATCACAATGGTTACAAGCTCAGCAAGCAGGAATGCGGTTGTAGCACCCTTCTTTGCACGGTCAATGTAGCTGGCACCGACGTTCTGTCCGGTGAAGGTGGTCGAAGCAAGACCAACACTCATCATCGGCAGCATCATAAACTGGTCGATTTTCATGCAGGCACTCCAGCCTGCCATAACATCCGAGCCGAATACATTGATATAGGACTGCACGAAAACGTTGGAAACGGAAGTCACCATCTGCTGGATCGCTGCCGGCAGTCCGACGCAGACGATGCGGTACAGCAAAGACCAGTCCATGCAGAGCTTTTTCCAACAGATGCGGTATGGGCCGTCTGTTGTGGTCAGCACATACAGCGTCAGAACCGCCGAAAGGCACTGTGCAATAACGGTTGCAAGCGCCACACCCTCGATTCCCATGCCGAAGGAAACGACAAACAAAAGATCGAGCACGGTATTGACAACAGCGGAAAAAATCAGGAAATACAGCGGATGGCGGGAATCGCCGACAGCGCGGAGAACGCCGGAGCCCATGTTGTAGAACATCAGACCGGCAACACCGCCAAAGTAAATTTTAAGATACGTTGCTGACTCGCGGATGACGTCGTTCGGCGTACTCATCATGCGGAGCATGTACGGTGTAATGAAGATGCCGAGAATAGTAAAGACAATAGAGAGAAAAAATGTCATCACCAGTGTCGTGCTGACGGTGCGGCTGACCTTTTCATCCGCCTTTGCGCCATAATACTGAGAGATAATGACACCGGCACCGGTGGAAAGTCCCATGAAAAAGCCGATCAGAGAATTGATGATCGGACCGACGGAGCCGACGGCGGCGAGTGCTTCCTTGCCGACAAAGTTGCCGACAACGATGCTGTCAACGGTGTTGTAAAGCTGCTGGAAGAGATTTCCGGCCATCAGCGGAAGCGAGAAGAGAAGAAGCTGTTTCCAGATAGAGCCCTGGGTCATATCGCGGGCTTTGCTCTTTTGTACTGTTTTCGTCATAGTAGTCCCCTTTTTTACGTTGATTTTACCTTCTTTTTTATTGTAGCACTTTGAAGTTGTGATGGAAATATCAGTTTTTGACGCGATTTTCGGACTTTATTGATATAAACAGCCGAAAATAAAAGTGAAAAGAATTGTTTCTGAAAAAATTGTCTGGTATAATAAGGAGCAGATGCGTAAATGCAAAAACAACAGATGCTTCAAAGACCGGTGCAAAAACGGAAAGATCAGGGGGATTTTGCGGTGGTTTTTTGGAAACTGCGCGTCACAGAACAGGATAGAAAGAAGGTAACTGAAATATGGGAGATTATTTTGTATGCAGTAAAACAGATCCGGTAGTAGAGACAAAAGCAGGAAAGGTACGCGGTTTCCGACTGAACACGACGTATGCCTTTCATGGAATCCATTACGCCGAGGCGGATCGTTTCCAGATGCCGCAGCCGGTGAAACCGTGGAAAGGAATCAAAAATGCACTGGCATACGGCTATGTATGCCCGCTTTTAAAGCAGGATGAGCCGAACATGGAGGTGCTGGTACCGCATCGCTACTGGCCGCAGGACGAGCATTGCCAGAACCTGAATGTCTGGACACAGAGTCTTGATCCGGGTGCGAAAAAGCCGGTCATGGTATGGCTCCACGGCGGCGGCTTCAGCGCCGGCTCTGCGATTGAGCATGTGGCATATGAGGGGGATCACTTAAGCGAGTTCGGTGATGTCGTTGTTGTTTCCGTGAACCATCGGCTGAATATCCTCGGTTATCTCGATCTCTCGCCGTTTGGCGAAAAATACAAAAATTCTGCGAATGCAGGAAACGCAGATATGGTAGCTGCATTGCAGTGGGTACATGACAATATCGCGGCATTCGGCGGAGACCCGGAGAATGTTACGATTTTCGGTCAGTCCGGCGGCGGTATGAAGGTGGCAACGCTGATGAATACGCCGGCAGCAGACGGCCTGTTCCAGAAGGGTATCATCGAGAGCGGTGTTTATGAGGCAAAGGTTTATCAGAAAGAGGACGGAGACGGCACCGCGATTGTGAAGGCTCTGTTAAAAGAACTGAATCTGGACGAATCCGAGGTGGAGAAGCTTGAGACGATCCCGTATTATGAGCTGTCAAATGCGTACAATAAAGTTGAGGCAGAGGTTGCTGCGAAAGGCTGCTATATCGGACAGGGACCGATGGAGAATGGCTGGTTCCACGGAAATCCGATCAAGTGCGGATTTACGGATCACGCCAAAACGATTCCTGTGCTGGCAGGAACCAACATCGGTGAGTTTGATTTTGGACCGGTTGTGCCGGGAAAACATGAGATGAACCGTGAGGAACAGATTGCGTTCCTGACGAGAAAATATGGTGATGCAACGCCGGAACTGATTTCTCTTTTTGAAAAAGCATATCCGGACAAAACAATTGCCGACCTGTGGTCTGTGGATACGTTCTTCCGTCCGGCAACGATCGAATTCATTCGTCAGAAATCGGAGTTTACAGAAGCGCCGACCTATTCCTATCAGTTTACCTATGAATTCCCGATCGATGGCGGAAAAGCCGCATGGCATTGTGCCGAGATTCCGTTCGTATTCCATAACATCGACCGCATCGCCGTATGCAATGTCCCGGGCGAAACAGACCGTCTGCAGGAGCGTATGGCCACCGCCTGGATCAACTTTGCCCGCTACGGAAGCCCGGAAACCCCATCCCTCCCGAACTGGCCGGCATGCACCCCAGGGGATGAAGCAACCATGATTTTCGACAGAACCTGTGAAATTCGCCGCAACTTCGATCACGAGCTGGTGAAAAAATTGGTGGAAACCGAGTATAACCCGATGACACCGGTTGTGGAAGACGAGGAAGAGGACGCGTTCTTTATTCATTAATTAATTGACTCATAGCAATCCCAGAAAAAACAGCCAGAATGTTTTGCCTCAGTTAAAAACATTCTGGCATTTTTCAACTTATGCTAAATTGAACTTAAGGCAAGAATATCGTATGATAGAGGTAGAAAGAGAAAGGCGCAGGTGGAATATGGGAGTTTATCTGAATCCGGGAAATGAAAAATTTGCAAAAGCGGTTCAGTCCGAAATTTATGTGGATAAAACAGGGCTGATCGAGTATACCAATCAGGTGATTAATACTGTGCAGAGATATGTCTGTGTCAGCCGTCCGCGGCGCTTTGGAAAATCTATGACGGCGGATATGCTGACGGCTTATTATGGGAAGGAATGCGATTCCAGAGAACTTTTTTCTGGATTGAAAATTTCTCAAAATGCTGTATTTGCACAGCACTTAAATCAATATCCTACGATTTTTTTGAATATGCAGGAATTTCTGAGCCGGAGCAAGGAAATTGGCCAGGTGATTGACCGTGTTCGAAGAATGCTGCTGCGGGAACTGAAAAACAGTTATCCGGACGTGGACTACTTTGACGATACGGATCTGGTAGAATCGCTGCAGGATATTTATGCGGCAACAAAACAGTCGTTTGTCATTATCATTGATGAATGGGACTGTGTTTTCCGGGAATATCAGCAGGATAAAAAAGCACAGGAAGAGTATCTTGATTTCCTGCGGGATTTTCTGAAAGATAAGGTTTACGTAGCACTTGCCTATCTGACGGGTATTCTGCCGATCAAAAAATATGGAACCCATTCTGCACTGAATATGTTTGATGAATTTACAATGCTTGATCCAGGGCCGCTCGCAGAATATGTAGGATTTACGGAGCAGGAAGTAGAAGAACTCTGCGGCCGGTATCAGATGGATCTGGCAGAAATTAAAAACTGGTATGACGGCTATTCGTTCCCGGGAGAAAGTTCGGTTTACAGCCCGCGTTCGGTTGTCAATGCCATGCGATTCCGGAAAATCGGCAATTACTGGAATCAGACAGAAACATTTGAAGCACTACAGTGGTATATTGATCTGAATTTTGACGGCCTGCGGGATGACGTACTGCAGATGATGGCAGGGAAAAAGATTCCGGTGAACACGGGCAGTTTTACGAATGATATGACAACTTTCCGGACAGAGGATGATGTGCTGACACTGCTGATTCATCTTGGATATCTTGGTTATGAGGAACAGAATAAATATGTTTTTATTCCGAATGCCGAGGTACAGTCAGAATATGCCAGTGCGGTAACCGTTTCCCAATGGGGAGATATTTCAAAGGCACTGAAAAATTCCGCAGATCTTCTGCAGGCTGTGTGGGAAAAACAGGAAACACAGGTAGCAGAGGGAATTCGGCTGGCACATTTTGAAACGTCACAGCTTCAGTACAATGATGAAAATGCGTTGAGCTATACGATTTCACTGGCGCTGTATGCAGCACGGAATTTTTACACGGTTTACCGTGAACTGCCTGGGGGAAAAGGGTTTGCGGATCTTGTTTTCGTACCAAGAAAAAGATACCAGGACAAACCGGCGCTGGTTGTAGAACTGAAATGGGACAAAACAGCAGAGGGTGCGCTTGCGCAGATTAAGGACAAAGAATATTGCAGAAGTCTGGAAGAATATCAGGGAAACTTGCTTCTGGTAGGAATTAATTATAATAAAAAGACAAAAGAACATGTTTGCAGAATTGAGGAATATCAGAAGTAAAAGGGAGAGGAGGTATTATGAATATTGAAAATCGTAATATTCGTTTTACTTCAACGGTAATTTGCAGGATCTTTTTGGGGATTTGCTGTTGTTTTTTAGCTGCATGTTCCTCACAGAGTTCCCAAAATAACAGCAACATCTTTCTGTATGCCGTTGATTTCAGCCATTCCACCCTGTCGCCCGGGAATGTGAAATTTGATATGTCTATGGAAGATGTTTTGCAGAAGACGCAGCTTTCGGAAGATGATGTTGATACCACGTTAGGAGAAGCGTATCCGCGAATCATTCATTCGATCAGCATTTCCAGTCTGTCGGATGATATTCAGGAAATCTTTTCTTTTCAGAATGATCAACTGGTATCTGTGGAATATGCCATAACGGTTCCGGAATCTGAATTTCAAACGGTACTGCAGACGCTGGCTCATCAGGCGGCAGAATTACTTGAAGATTTGCTGGTGGGAGAGAATCAGATTCTTGAGGGAAAGACGACAAGGTGGGAAGATGAGCAGAAAAACAGTCTGATCCTGTCTTTCCCGGACACGGATACATCGGAAGAGCGCGTTATTTTTCTGGGCTTATACAGGACGAAGGCCTGATTCGGGACAGGATGAGTGGTGTCCTGAAATCATGTAATAGAAAAACCAGAGTCGGATGAGAATGTTTTCACCGGCTCTGGTTTTGCGTTTCCGGTAACGGTTTTGAGCGGTAAATGCTATGCAATTCTGCCGCGGGAATGGTATAATAAAACCAGTATGCGCCGCTTTAGGCAGGCTGCTTAGAAAGAGGATCGATGCATGTACACATATCTGATTGTAGATGATGAAATGATAGAGCGAAAGGGCATTCGGATGCTGCTTTCGCGGATGAATATCCGGGAGAATATTCTGGAGGCCTCCAATGGAGAGGAAGCGCTGGAGGTGTTTGAAAAAGAGAAAATTGACGTGCTTTTGACCGACATCAATATGCCGTTCATGGATGGAATTGAGCTTCTTTCCCGGATTCATGAGGAGTATCCGGGGACGGAAACTGTGATTTTCAGTGGGTATGATGAGTTTTCCTACGCAAAAAAGGCGATTTCCTATGGGGTTTCCGCCTATATTTTAAAACCGGTCAACCCGGAAGAATTTGAAAAGGTGGTTGGTGAAATCAACGAAAAGCTTGCAAAGAGTGAGCGTGAGGAAAAACGGAAGGACGAAAGTATGGAGTTTCTGCGGGAACATTTGCTGTATCTGATGGTCAATGGGCAGAGCCGCAACGCAATGCAGGAGAAAACACAGACGCTTCTCGATATGAGCTTTGTCCGGGATTTTTGCCGTATGGTACTGCTGGAGTGTGCCAACAACTATTTTGAACAGGTAAACAGCGAACAGATTGAAAAGATGCAGAGCGATTTGCAGATGCCGTTTCACTATCTGAACCTGAACCCACAGCAGTCCATCCTGTTTTTTAGCGAGGAGCCGGATGGCGGCTGGGAAGCGTTCGGACGGAAGCTGTACCATTATATTCGTGAAATGTGGGACCAGGAATGCTTTCTGGCCGTGTCGGGCGAGATCACGCCGGACGGTGAGCTTTACGATGCATTTGCACAGACGGAGCAGCTCATGGAGCGTCGCTTTTATCACACGGGAAACCATGTTTTTCTTCCTTTTCAGGAGGAGCAGTCCGAGGTGCTGGTGCAGATTGATGCTGAAATCCTGATCCGCCAGATCCAGCAGGACATTCGCATGAAGGATCTGGAGAGCCTGCGTGAACACTTTGACCAGTTCTGCGAGAAGTATGAACATCAGACGATTTTCTCCCAGATTTACATTAAGTTTATGTTTTCCAATCTGCTGAAAGAGATTTACGACAATCTCGAGAGAAAAGATGAGCGAGAGCTGGACCGTGAGATCGACGCCCTGTATCACAGCAGCAACATGGCCGGTGTGATTCAAGCGGTCCGTATGGGTATTGACCGGCTCGAAACGGTCTTCCGCGCAGACGGCGGTGTTGCGAAACGCAGAGAAGTCGAGCAGATTAAACAGTATATCCGTGAGAACTATTCTGACAGTGGCATGGGTGTTGACCAGCTTGCGCGCGAGGTTGGCATGACACCGAATTATCTGAGCAGCATTTTCAAGAAAAATACAGGAGAAAACCTGAGCCGCTACTTAAAAGGTTTCCGTATGGAGCGCGCACGGGAAATGCTCGAAAATACAAACGAAAAAATCGGCGTAATCTGTGAAAAGTGCGGTTTTGTGAATGTGTCCTATTTCTGTCAGAGCTTCCGCGAATATTTTGGAATCAGCCCGCAGAAATACCGGGATCAGGGGGAGTAAGATGACATCATTTGCCGCTAGAATAAAAAAAGCATTTTCAGATATGAAGGTACACCGGAAGCTTATCGTGGCTTACGTTCTCACAGGACTTTTCCCGATGTGCCTGATGTTCACACAGTTTCTGAATATCCCGCTTTCTCCATAAATGAAGCTTTTGTTTCTTTTTTCCGGATATTTTTCCCTGCATTTCCAGATACTCAAACACAATTACACCTGCCTGATACTCTGCGGCATATTTCGTGATCTCCGCAGCTATTTTGCGGGACAGCTCCATATTCAGCCTTTTTGCATAATCCCATCGGCTTTGGACCTGTCTGGAGGAATGTTCCCTCTGAAAACGGCGGATTCTGCCAAGCACATGATACAAATGGTCTTTATCACTGGAGAAATTTATAAATTTACGTCCCAGGATAGTGCCATCTGCCCGCATGATGCTGCAGACTGCATCCGTATTGATTCCCAAATCAACACTGCATATCACCTGCTCTTTTACAGCTGTTTTCGATAAGGTTACTTCCTCTGTGTATGAAAACCGAAGGAAATATTTATGATGTTTCCTTTCCAAAGTTGGGGCAGATGCCTCTTTCCCGCTCCACTTTTTTCGAAGATATTCCATATCGGTATGAAGTAATTTCACCTGAAACCACTTCCACTCACGCCCATCAAATAGCTTTAAATAAGCCGTATCTTCTCCCGGTTCTGCTTCCCTATACATGACATCCCGATAGAATACCGGCATCGCATGATTCTCACAGACCAGCTTCGGTTTCCCCCTCAGTTCTCCCTTTTCCCACAAACTAAGGCGTGTCTGATAGGAGGACACGGCTCCAAGTGCGTGTTGAATCGCCGCTCTTCTCAGATAAGATGGCATCTTAGGGAAATGACGGTCAAACAGAAATCTGGCATGATTCTTTTTTGTCTCATGTACCAGATGTTCCGCTTCATTAAAGCGTTTTTGTGGATTTCTGATTTCTGAAAGTTCTTCCCAGGTCTCTGCATACACCGGAATCAGATAGGAAACTGCCTTCCGAAAAATATCCAGCGTAGAGCGGAGCGGTATATTCTTTTTTTTAATTTCTACTCCATAGCTGGATACAATCTGCATAAAATTTCCTACTTTCTTTTTTCCTTCTCTTTTTGTCCCTCAATGTATGCCACTACCTGATCCCTGCTTCGGTCACTTACGGTGACTGCACAATAGGATGGATTCCACAAATGTCCTCCCCACAGCTCCTGTTTTAATTCCGGATGCGAAAGAAACAACTGACGTGCCAGATTCCCCTTCATAATCTTCATCATATCTGATATAAAAAATTGTGGTTTGCAATCCAGAAGTAAATGAATATAATCTGGCATAACCTCCATCGCCAGAATCTTAAATTTGTATTCCTCCGCAAGTCCATACAACATTTTTTTACATTCTGCGTCTATCCCATTTTTCAGAACCTGTTTTCGATATTTCGTGCACCAGACAAGATGATATTGCAAAGAATACACATATCCTCTACCATATGAAAGTGTATTTCTCTTAATAGTAAATATATCTTTTTCCATGTTTATATTATACCATATGCCTCCGCATTTAGCAAACACTAGTTCTGTATCTTGATAAAAAATTTGGCACACCTAACTCATCACTACTACAATATACTTATGGGTAATCCCCTTACATCCAGTAAGGATTTATCCGTACTCGGTGCTGGTTTGAAAACCTCCGTAAAGAATGAATTTGACATTGTTTACGGAGGTTTTTGTTTTATCCCTTCGCTTTCACTTTATCAAACTCTGGGTTAAACGTATAGAAATTACGACTGCTCAGGTGATCCTGTACATTTCTTAAAGCTTCACCAAACCGCTGAAAATGTACAATCTCGCGCTCGCGCAGAAAACGGATCGGATCGCATACTTCCGGATCTTTGACCACGCGGAGAATATTGTCGTAAGTTGTGCGGGCTTTCTGCTCTGCTGCCATATCCTCATATAAATCCGTGATCGCATCGCCCTTCGACTGGAACTCGCACGCATTGAACGGAATTCCGCCTGCTGCCTGCGGCCAGATTGCCGTGGTGTGGTCGATATAGTATGGTCCGAACCCGGATGACTCGATCTGTGCCGGAGTAAGGTTGCGCGTGAGCTGCTGGACAATGGCGGCAATCATCTCCATATGGGCGAGTTCCTCGGTTCCGATGTCGGTCAGAAGTCCTTTCTGCATCTTATAAGGCATCGTATACCGCTGGGACAGGTAGCGCATAGAGGCTCCGATTTCGCCGTCAGGACCGCCGTAGCGCAGTAACCTATGATATCATTTTTTCTTCGCATTCTTTCTCCATCTGGCAAAATCTTCGCTTGAGAAAATCCTGCTTCCGCCTACCCTGAGACGTTCCAGCTCAATCTCGATCTTCGCCCGTTCATCCGCTCCGGCGGCGATGTACCGCTTTTTGTATTTACTGCTGAACGAACTCTTTACCGAGGAAATCGCTTCCTTTTTCTTTTTCCCCTCTGCCATCTTTGATTCTACCACCTTATCGAGAATCTTGTTCGCCTTATCATATTCGCCTGCATTCAGGGCATCATTTGCGTCTGATGTCTCATAAAGCGGCGTTACTTTTTTCTCTTCCTTTTCTTCTGGCTCCGAGGCATCCTTTTCTGTACTCTCATCCTCCTCTCCTGCATCTTTCTTTTTCTTATTAATGACCATATCCACCGCTTTTACAATCAGTTCCTTGTCGATCCCTCTGTCCGCTACTTCCTCGACCTTTTCTTCGTATGCTTCAAGATCCCAGTTCATCATCGCCTCGGCCGCTTCCTGAATTACTGGATCGTTTTTCAGTCCCCGTTTGACGCCGGAATTTACTGTCTTATCACTCTGTCCTGCCTCGATCAAGTCAGACAAGATTCTGTCTCCCAGTTCTTTTTTACCTTCTCGGTATGCTCTCAGTGCCTTTTTGGTATACATCGTTACATTATCTGCGCTGGATATATCATAAATTCTCTTGGTTTTCCAGTAATCTCCCGCACTTACTCCTCGAATATCTAAGGCAGTGTCAACTACGCTGCCTGTATCGCGGAGAAGATTGGCGATCGGAATGCCCGTCATTCTCGCAAGCGGACTGATCCATTTATACATGATTCCGGTTGTTGTGTATTTACTATCGCCTTCCACGAATTTTTTCATTTCATTGCAGGCGTAGACAAGATACTGGAGTCCCTGCATATCCATACGTGCCGCAGAATTTCCGCCAAACATTGACACCACATCTTTCGCGATCGGAATAAGATTCAAAACATTAAGGTTGTCCGCGATATTCCCGCCCAGCGCAGACAGATATTTCTCTATGATACCTTTATCGTCATCATTATCACGGACCACATCCATGATCGACGCTGCCAGCGCCGTGATCGCACCTGTGACCGCGTATGCTGCTGCCACTCTGGCGAACTTTGTTTTCTCTGTCTTTCCGGCTTTCCCGTTAATTTCTTTTGAATCCGCAACGTCCATCGCCGCCCGGTAAAGCATATTGTAACTTTTAATAGGCTCTGACATGAATGCCGTATAGAATTTCGTCCACTGCTCACGCATCGCCCAGCTTCTATGAAACACACTGTCTACTACCTGGGTTTTGTCAATAATCTCCGAGAATCGCGCTCCACTCTTCTGCAGAAATTCTTCTGATCCGACTGTCAGTTCCGGATGCAGCGCCGCCGTCTCTGCTTTGGTTGCCATCCATAGGCGTTTCCATGCCAGTTCATCACCTTTTCCTGCCAAATCCATTGATTTATTTATCATTTTTTCTCTGGTCGTGTCCGCCCCGATGAGCATACTCTTCATGCTGCGGCCGGTATTGATGTCGAAAAATCCCTGGTCTTTCCACCAGGCGATCGGGGAATAGTCTTTTACCTGATCCCACTCTGCATCTGAAACCATCAGTTTCAATCCCTGTGCCAGATACTTCGGATCAATCTCCGCAGCAGCTCTGAAATATGCCGTCGGCTGCTGAATCGCCGTTCTCAGGTTCCATCCGACTGCCGCCGACTTTGCATTTCTCAGTAAATTAGAGGTCAATTCCCGTTCGCCGCTGCCGACACCATTCAGATCTTTCAAGAACGCATCTACCCAAGCGCCCATTTCCTTGCCGTAAACACGTTCCATCTGCTCCCGGAGATTTCCTTTTTCAACGTCATTGAAATTGTAATACTTTTGAAAATCTGACAGCGGCACCACAAAGGAATGATAGCTTCCCATCTGATCCGCCTGGCGGGTATATACATCAAAGATATCCTCGATAATCAAACCGTTCTTGGCGTGTTTGGTCGTATTCTTGGTAATTCCGAGATTCTTCAACGTCTGGATATCACGGCTGACGTCTGCATTCGTTTTTGCTATCTCGTTTTTATCGACCACGATCGGAAAATAATTCGGAGCATTAAACTTTTTATAGCCATACAAAGTCATGCTGACCTCATTGCCCCAGGCTGCCGTCTGATCTGTGAAGAAACTTACCACCCCGTCCGCAAGCGCCTTCTGTTTGGGTGTGAGAGTGTCTGTGATGGCTTTTACATCACTCGGAGTGACCGCTACCGGTACATTTGCCTCCACAACTTTAAAAAGTTTCTTACCTTTTACCGTGACCTCCCTCTCAACTCCCTGTGTGCGGATTCCCCGCAGCTGATTATACAGATGTTCCCTAGCTTGCGGACGTTTATTTAATTCATAAAGGCTCATGACCTGCGCCGGGGTCAGAGAGATTTCCCCGCCGGATACCTGGAAAGTCTGTCGCTTTGCTTTATTGCCGGTCCATTCCTGAATTTCTTTTTCACCGATTTCCAGCTTTCCTTTCAGTTCTTCCATATATTCCTGTGCCAGGCGTGTATCCCTCATTTTAGTATCAAAGCCATCGCGGAGCCCCTGATAAACAGTCGTGGCTGCTTTTCCAAGACGATCGAACGCCGTGAAACTGTCCAGCATATGCACCTGCAGGAATTTATCCGCCGCGCTCAACGCTTTAATGGTTTTCTTATTCTTCCGCCCCTGCCACTCTCTCAGTGTGCTTTCTGCTGCCTCGGACGCCTTTTCGTAACGTTTATTCGTATACATCTTATTGGCATCTTCAATACTGTGTTTCATTGCAGACACAGTCTCTCTCAATGTCCGAAGTTCTCTCGGCGTAAAGTCTTCAATCTTCTTTCCCTCTGCCATGCTCTGGAGCTCGTCCAGTTTAGTCACAAGATCCGGATCGACCTCAACATATATATCGCTCGTTTCTCCTTTCAGGACACCATTGTTTTTCAGAATGGTATCGTACACCTTCTTTGCCTCATTCCATTCTCTGGTGCGCTGTGTTTCGTTTCCATCCGCATTTAAACGAGAGGAACTGTAGTCAACACAAGACAGGAATTTAGCAACGGCCGTTCTCATGCTTTCCGGAACATGATCGCGATCCGTCGGAGACAGCAGCCACTTCTGCATTTTCGTGACGTCACGAATGATCTGTTTCTTATCCTGACGCCCCTGTTCGCGCTCCCTCACGTTCCCGCGGTATTCTCTCAGCTTCTGTTCGTATTCTTTTCTCTTAGCGATATATTCCTGCTCCGTTCGATTCGCCTTCGCAAAAATCTTATCTGCTAATGTCGGAGGTATGTTTCTGATATTTGCTTTATTATCCAGAATCTCCTGTCCAAGAAAAACGGACAATTCATTCATATCTGCCTTGAACGGATTCTCTACCTTTGGCTGATAATCATCCAGAACATCTGCAATTTGCAGAAGCTGGTCAGTCGGATTTACAATATCAAGAGGAAAGAGTTCCGGATGCATTCCAGCTAACTCATTATAAGCCACATCCACGCTCACACCGTTGTTACGGAAATTTAGTTTTCCGAAATATCTCTTACGGAAATTATTATAACCTCCCTCTGAATCTAAGTTTCTTCTGACTTCTTCCGGAACATAAATCGGCGTGCCCTTGATATCTTGCAGGATGTTTTTATAGACCTTTACCTGCTCCTGATCCGTCTGCTGTGATTTTTCCAGAATCGCACGGCCTATCTGCGTCGCTACGTTTGCCAACTCCTGGGCGTCCATACGTTCCGCTTTCTGGATATACTCATAAAACCGGCTCAGGTTGCTTTCAAGTTTTTCCTGTGAGTAAGTAGAATTATATTCTCTTAACAGGCTTTTTGCATACTTACGGATATCTTCTTTTCTCGGTGTGTAATCTTTTGTGAGGACAAGCTGATTTTTCAATTCTTCGTTGATCTTCCGCAGCTCACCGTTTTCTCGAACCACCTCGTCATAATCAATGTCCATATCGGAATCTTCAATCTGGAAACGAACATCCTTCAATTCACTGATCGCCTTCTTTCTGGCATCCGGAAGATTAGGATCATAAAGAATCGTATTGACTCCTTCCTGGTTTAAGCGGGCTTTCAGGTTATCGCTGGCATCCGTCGGCAGAATGACGGCAGCAACGCCATCTTTAAAATTTCCTTTCTGGATTTCGCCCGAAGCAACCGCATCTTTCTTAAATACAATTGAAATGTCTCCCATATCTTCCCCACCCTTACCCGGTTTTGTTTTTAATGAGATAGGGCTGTTCATATCTAAACTTTCTACCAGCTTTTCTTCTGTCAGATCATTACGGGCAACCAACTCCTTGTTATCTGTCTCTTCCAGTTCATTATCTCCAAGCTGATATTTAACATTTTCATTCTTGACATTGCGCAGTCTGTCAAATATACTGGAGATAGGCAGATAGTTGTAGCCGCTATGTTTTTTTGCAGGTTCGGCCTGGGCGTAGTTGAACGGGACACTATCTGCCTTTTCTATATCCACTTCGTGTAGATACATTCGATTTGTCCTGTCTACTTTTATAACGCATACCTCATAATACTGACCTGCATTTTCCCCATCTGTAATATTTATCTTTGCTCCTATTGAAACAGAATCATATCCTCTTCCTTTCCAGTCTTTCGAATATCTTAAAACCTTTCCATTTTCAATTACATCTTTTACCGTTGCAAAAGCGGCAGCTTTTTTGTCTCCATAACCATGCGCCAGATCATTGCGAACCGAACGCATACTTAAAGCAACATCCCCTACCACATCATTATGAACCACATTTCCGTAAGAATTATACAGTTCTATGATTTTGCTACGCATTTCCTTTGGATCTCCCTTAAACTCATCCCCGCGAATCGATGCGACACTGTCCATCTTCCGGACATAGTCATAGTTTTCTTCGATGTGCTTGTCTGTCACCTGATCCGGTTTTGCCAGCTGGAAGCGCACAGCACTCTCCGTGCTTGTCTCACCCATCTTATAGTTCTCGCTTGCCTGATCCAGCGCATCCATCCAGCGATTTCGCGCATCCTCGAAAAGTTCCTGCTGCTCTGCAAGCATCTCCGCAGCTCTTCCGGTATGCTCATTCTTGATGAGACTCTTGATTGCATCCAGCATATCACTCAGAAAATCTACAATCTTTTGCGCCACGGTTTTATCTTTGCTTGCAATCTTCCGAACAAATTCCTCGTCATTCCAGAATTTCCCCGTAGCATCCGCAGTGATCTCCTCCATGATCTCGTCCCTGGAAAGTTTCTGACCATGTTTTTCATAAGCTCTTTCATAGCTCTCAACCATCTTTTCAAATGTCTGGTTTTCAGATGTTAAATAAGCGCTTATGACGGCATCGCGATAGGAAGCATAACTTTCCGGTGCGTTTTCTTTGATGAAATGAGTTAATTCATGGCTATTGGTGCGTAAAAAGTTCTCTGAGTTCGTGGAAATCCGGATCGTTCCGGTCTTTCTTTCATACTCTCCCACTGCTCCGGATTCAAGGGAATCTTCCAGCACAAATTTTAATCCGGTACGTTTACCAAGACTTTCACTGAGTTTCCTCTGAGCATCTGTTGCATTCGATGAACGATCTTCAAATCCTCCTTCTCTGGCCTCTCCCTTCTTAACCTGGCGCTTTGCCTCTAATTCTAACAGTCTGTCTCTGGCTCCTGCTTTATATGCCTCTACCTGCTGAGTTCCTGACAGGAACACCGATACAGCTGATTTTTCTGCCGGTGTGATGTCATTAGCATAGCGGCCTGCGTCATAGAACACATTAAAAGCCTGTCTGTACTGTGAAATCGGGATATCCGGATCGTACTGTTCCACCGCTGCTGTTTTTCCTTTTTCCCCTAAATCCGAAAATATATCGTTTAAATCCTCTCTGTGGCTTTCAATATAGGATTGTCTTTCCGCTTCCTGCGGAGATACCGCGTATTCCCTGGCATATGCAGACAAATCCTCTTTCTGTTCAGGCTCACGAATATATTGAGGTCCCATGTTCTCGCGATTTTGAATTGATTCTGTGTTCTTGGCAATGGTTGGAGGCGTTATCTCTTCCTGAACTGCATTCTCCGGCCGGTTCTGAATGGTACTAAATTCTGTTCTATCCTCTCCGCCTTTTTCGTCTGCCTGAATAGTTCTCTCCGTACCCCTCTCCTGAGCATCTCCATCAGATACGTTTCCGGCAATGAGAGGTGTGTTTTCAACAGGATCTGTTACGCCCTCTATCATTCGCTGTGCCATGTTTTCCAGTGCTGCTGCCTGCTGTTCTTTTACCTGCTGCCGCGCCGTATTCTCTTCCGGGAGAACATCCGGAATCGTTTGAGATGCTGTTGTCTGTTCTTCCTGGAGCAGACTCTCCTGCGGCACCGCCTTTTGCCGGGCGTATTCCTGGGCGGCGTTTCTTTGCAAAATATTGCCAAGTGCCTGTGCACCTCCGCCCATAATCACACCGGATGTCGCCCCGCCAAGAGCCGCCAGCCCTACACTTCCAGCGATGTCTGCATACGCTTTTTGTTTCGCCTCTTCGTCACTCAATCCAAGACTTTTATAGTATCTGACCGACGTATCATAGTTGGATTTGTCGCCCATGATTATTTTATCGCTGATACTATTCATAATCTCGGTAGCCGCCTCTTCGGACCCCTCCGAGATTCCTTGTTTCACAAGGTTGGTAAGAACGGTCCTCGCGCCTTTACCAGGTACTTCTTTCAGGGCTTTCAATTTTCCAAGGCTGAACGCTTCTCCTGCACCCTCTGCCGTGCCCTGTGCTGCGCCCTGTGCCAGCGCCTGGGTACCGGTTGCCCCTCGCTCCGCCGCATCCACATAGGCATCCGTCGCCGCACTTCCACCGGCTACCGCCACATTAAGCGGCCCGAGTGGAAGACGAGACATTGCCTGCGTGATGGAAAGACCCGTATCGATGGCAAAATCTCTGACCGGCGTGCCTCCAATCGCATCTTTAATGCCCTGGTTGGATGCATTCATGATCGCATTGCCCGAAAATGCCTCGTTATTCGTATCGACCGGAGTGTTCCTTCTCTTATACTCTTCCAGAATATTTTTATATTCATCGGTCGATTCCGCATTCATTAATGCTTTGATTTCTTTTGCTTTATCTATGCCCATCTTGGTTGCTGCGTAGATATATCCTTCCGGACTTGCCAGGGCGCCTGCAGCATTGTAGCCAACACCCGCAATGATATTTCTCCGCGATGCTTCTCTAACATTTTTAGTTTCATCATGTCTAAGTCGAGCCGCAGTTACGTCCCCAAGACTCTGCTCAAACTCCTTAGCTGTATCCCATCCATATTTTCCAAGCAGGTAGTTATACATGTTTTTCTCATCATCGTCGAGGAATTCTGCTCGTCCTTCCGGCAATCCGCCCAATCTGGTTTTTGCTGCCGTCTTCAGTTGTCCTATAAAACCATCCGAATAACCCTCCTTGCTCTGGCTTCCCTTTTTTACATAGTCTTTGTATCCTGGATCTTTCTGTGCCTGTGTATACGAAATATTTCCCCGTTTTCCTGAATATGTAAGTCCCGAAGATGCACGGAAATTCTGTTTGCCTCGTTCCGGGTTCCGCTTCGCATAATCAAGAACCATTTGGGTAAATTCCTGATTGCTATATGGTTTTGTTCCGTTTGCGCTGGTCTGAGGCCGAGAGAATACTTTGGTTGCCGCTGGCTGCTTCGTCTTTGTGGCTGCATATTCCTGTGCCAGTCTTTTTTCTGCTTCTTTCTTTTGCATATGCTGGTATAACTGTTCTCGATTAAATGTTTGAGGACCAACATATTTATCAAATAATCTCTTCCCCTCTTCCAACCTCCGCTCCGCCATTGTGACGTTTTTTTTCTTTTGAGTTGCCCCAAAAGACTGTGTAGAACGGTTGGAAGTTGTTTTAGGCGACGTTTCTCCAGTGTCACCCGCTTTTCCAACATACTTTTCATACAGCTCTTTTCCTTTTTTTAATTGATCTACTTTGTACCGCTCCATTTCTTCCTCCATGCATTTGCCGCACTGTTCCATGCACTATTCGATTCCAAATAATTCTGATTAGCCTGCACAACATTTGAGGCGTGTGGTATATCCATCTTGCTGAGCAATGCCTGCGGGTTCGATTTCGCATCTGCCTTATCCTTATACATATCAACCGCACCCGCTTTTTGCATATAGTTCATTAGATTATTTGCCGCCTCTGCGCCTTCTTTCTTATATACTTTCGTGTATGCATTCTTAGCATCAGCCCACGATATTGCATTTGCTGTTGATATCCCCGACGAACTAGATTTCTTTTTTGAAGATGATCTAGATGATCTCCCCCGACCTCCGCCAGAACTTGCCGCCGCCTGTCTCCTTAACGCCATCTCAGCTTCCCAGTTCGCTTGCTCCTGTGCTGCCTGCTGCTTCTGGAATGCAAATTCCTGCGCCCATTGGTCTGCTGCCACGCGGTCCTGATACTCACCGTAATCATATCCATATTCCTGATTGTACCGACCGTTATAATAGTTCAGATCGTTATAGTAATCGTTGACGCCGTCCCTATAACGCTGGTAATCTGTATTGTCCAGACCTGTCACTACATTCATCTGGTTGTACAGATTCTGTCCTTCATCCGCATAACGCTGGTATGCCCGATCATAGAAGTCCAGAGCCTTATTGTTTAATTGAGCGACATAATTGTCATACGCCTGCTGCCCTGCTGCCGACGCGTATGTATTCCCATATCCGCCGGTCAGCGCCGCCGCATTCCCCATCGTATCGCGCATAGCAAGGTTTCCCTGGCGCATATACTGATCGCGGTACATTTTATATAAATCATCGTTTACCATATCCTCCGAGGTGTACGAAAATTTCGGACGGTTCATGATATTATCCAGGATACTTGAGATCTGATCTTCGTACTTACTTTCAAATTCATCCGGCTTGTTCTTCTCCAGATTCCGAGTTTTATTGTAGTATTCATTCACTCGGTCAGACCTCTGGTACATCGGCTTCGCCTCGGTCGAACCGCTTGCCGTGGCTACCCCCGCAGTTACATTGCTGGACGGGTTCGATGGTGCTGCATTTGCAAGCTCCTGAATCTTCGCCGCATTATTTGTCGCTGACCCGTTCTGCAGCATTCCCAGCAATTTTGTATTCTGGCTTGCCGTCCCGGAATATCCAGATATTCCATACTCTTCGGCAAGTTTCCGTCTGGCAGCGTAGCTGGAATCCCTTCCGGAGCTGCTCAGATAATCAACAATACTTCCAACCGCCATTATTCATCCTTCCCTTCTTCTTTTTCTTCGATAATCTCGCCTGCATTTAAGATAGCAGCAACCTTTACCAGATTCTCTGCCTGGGTAATCCCCTCCACTTTCATTCTATCGAGAGCACTGACAATCGCTTTGATGGCGAGCTCTTCATACACATATTTTTTCATGGTACCTCCTAACTACTGCTTTCCAAACTATCCAGGCGATCATAAATATCCTGGATCGTTTCTCCCACGCCCCAATAATGAGTCTTTCCGGAGAATACGGGGTGGTTCAGATAAAGTTCCTGCGCGTAGGCATTAGACGGTGAAAGAACGCAGCCATAGTGATCCAGGATCCTCTGCGGTTTTGTGTCATTGATATTTCCTGTGCCATCCCAGCCAGTCCAAAAGCAATACAAATCATTATCACCCATTCCTGTGCTCTGATCGCCGGTGCCTAGATATTGTCCCATGCTGGTATCAAACGTATAGAATCCTCCGATATAAACCTCGTCTTCATTAGCTTCAAATGCTCCACCCTTGCAGCGGATTCTTGAACCAGTGATCGTTGCACCTTTTACATTTCCGGAGAATGTAGCATTTCCGGAAGCATCTAACTTGAAATTCGTTGAATTTACCACCAGACGATTTCCGGATATCGTAACCTGTCCCGATTCCAATGAAATCTCCGACGATACGGTTCCTTTCGTTACTTTCATATCGATTTTGCTGTCTGTAACTTTAAACTTTGCATTCGTATTCTTTTCGAAATCGCTCACTTCAACTTTCAAACCATCCAAATCGAATTTCAGGGATGCTACCCTTTTCTCATCCTCCAGATATTTCTGCAGCGCCTGATTGGAATAGTTATCTTCCGGAGTAAGATTGTTGAACATATATTTAAGCTGTTCGTTGAGCTGATAGAGATATCCTGTCAGTTCTTTCGTATCCATACTATTAAAGCCCTCGATCGCTTTGAACTGTGCCATCAGATCTCACTCCCTTCGTTGATGTACTTTCCGACGGCAATCAATCGGGCTTTTCCCTTGCCTTCTAACCTCCACCGATAATAGAAGCAGCGCATCGGCTTAATTGGAATCGAATACGTCCGCTTTTTATCTGCGAAGATGGTAATCATCCGGCGGAAAGCTGCATCTGAATCGTGTTTCAGAAACACATCCACCTGGCTTCCACGTTCCAGCTCTATCATGAACTGAATCTTTCCAATGTACTTTCGATTCAGGCTTCCTTCTTCCAGATCTCCCGTTTCAAGATACCATTCGACCAGCTCATCCCCTCCGGTAATGGTGCGGACGTTTTTATCCTGATCGACATAATAGAGCTGTCCTCCTCCGGGTGCGGTAAGAAGCATCTGCGTATCATCTTCTTTATGCCAGAGCCGTTTTGCTGTGTCATAGACCAGCAGTTGTTTTCCTTTTCCCGTCTCCGCTGACAGATAATACTTTCCTTGGTATTTCCCTGCGATTCCATCCGACAGCGCGAGTTTTTCCAGAACATCCGACAGCGTAAACGGAACGCCGCCGGTATAGCCATGTACACCCGTACCAGAAAGATAGATCAGCGTAGTTCCAACGACCTGAACACTAGCACTGCACCCACTCTTTACGCCCGGCGCCTCCTGCGTTTGAATCTGGATATTTGACGGTTTGTTTCCATAGACCTTATGAATTGTATGCTCCTTAAAGAAAAGCGCATATCCGGAATATGTAGCTGCTGCCGTGAAATCTCCATCCGATCCGATCGTTGCCGCATAGGAGTCTGTCGAAATACCTTCAAAAACGTTCCAGTTCAGAGGATCGCCCAGCTTGCTCGCATATACTTCATGGTTTTTGCTACTGCATCCCCACAATCGATTTTCGCATTCCGTTAAAAAATCCATATCCGGTACTTTCCGCTTTATCTTCAAACCACTCGCCTGTGTAAAGCTGTTTTCCAATACACCGATGATTGTAATGCTGTCATCCGTTTTTGCCTGGATAGTGGCTGTTTTGTTGTAATCTGCATTCGTGCATCCGGATATTTCCACGCCGTCATACTGATTGAATTGTTTTCCGATTCCGGTGCAGGAAATTTTTGTATAGGTTGAGCCGGTGTATGACGGCGCAAACGTCGCCGCCGAAGCCTGGATAAAAGATTTCTCCATTGAACCAAATTCCCCGGAATCCGTATTTAAGTAAACCTTATCCGGGAAAATGATGATATAGGCCCCCATTCCGACCATAACTTTTTTGCCATCTGTCACTGTTCCTTTTTCCTGTTCCTTATAGTACAATTTTTCTCCATCCACATACGCCAGTCCATTTTTCCAATAAAGTCCGTTCGGAGTCTCCAATGTCTTTATTGACTCTCCACGCGCCTGACGCGGTCCTGCTGCTGGATAGTAATCAGAGGACATATTTTTCATATCTGCGAAATATCCATCCTGGACGCTCGACCTGGTATCTAAGCCGCCGAACACTCCTTCCTGTTTCTTGGTTCTGGTAATCGGATTTACGATTGGCAGACGCATCTTACCACCCCCTAAATTGTGCTTTTTCCTTCGGCATATGATTTCTACGGTAATAGGATGCAAACGCCTGGAAAGACGCCTCATATGCTGCCACGCTGTTGTTATAGCGCTCTGTTTCCTCGTTCTTATAGTCAATCTTGGCGGCAAGATAATTTACATAGATATCTCCAAAGCGATCCGGCACCATAAGGGTCTTTTCAGAGTCCCGGTCATAATCGTACCCGTCAAATTCTATGTCATTGCCCTCCGCCGCATTTAGGATGTCGTCTACAACCATTCCTTCTACTTCTGACAGCCACGCCGTTTTTACCCTGGCATCATACTGATTCAGTTTTTCATCATCTACTCTCGCCAGCACTTCCGCTATTTTCATCGCATCGCCTCCTTGAGTTTTATTGTGCCAGATTCCTATGTGTTTTTCTCCCACGCAAAAATGCCCCACCAGGCATGTGACAGGGCATCTCGTTAATATCTCTTGAAATATGCAGTTTTTCACGTGGACTCGACTGGAAAAATTCTTTCTTCGTCTCTGCTTCGTTTTGTCACAGGATATGTCCATCTTCCGCGATTCTATCCGCCGTCAGCATCCAGCCGTCCGAATCGAACGCATACAACTGTCCATCAATCCGGCAGACTGTATCATGCAGATATTTGTAACCTTTCAGGACATACCACCAGCGTCCATCCTGCCAAATCCAGCCTCCGACATACTCCCCGGAAATCCATCCGAGCGAGGTCTCGATCCAAGGTTTTCCATTTACAAAGCACTTCCGAAGCGGCTGCACGTGCTCTCCGTTATTATAACGTCTTCCGGAATCTGCCCCGCCCGGGATTGTTCGAATAATCAATGTCGGCGATGCCAGAATGCACAGACCGCGCATGCCGCTCTTTACCTCTTTCAGATCGGTGATCGATACCTGCGGGGCGCTCGGCTGTGAAGCTGCAGCTCCATCCTCCGCCGCCCAAGTCTTTTTGAAATTCTCAAATGTCCCATATTTCTGCTTCAAAATTCCCGTGCCGCTGCCCCAGTCCGGCAGATAAAGATGCGGTTTGTCTTCCAGGCTCTTCCAATCTCCTCCCCAGGCAAGTCCCAGCCCCTTGGCAATCTCAGCCGCTTTTTTAAACATTCCTGTTCTGTCATTAAATGCATCATCTGACGTGCTACCATCTCCATCAATGTCCATTATTAAATAAAAATCAAAGGCGATTCCCCACTGATGCTGTGAACTGTAGCTGCTGCCCGGTGCATTGGTTACCTTTTTTCCCGGTTTTGTACGTCCCTGAGCATAGAGGGCATCCTGCTCTGCTACTGTCCGGAATGTTTCCCCAATTGTCACTGCAATCCCTTGTGTCACACAGGCTTTCATCCACGCACCCGCAAGACGCTGGAGACGCGGATGGCACAATGTAATATCTCTCATATTTGTCCTTTCTACGAACACAGGGCGGAAAATATCCGCCCTAAATCATTATTTGCACTCATCTGCCGGTCCCGGCTTTTTTGTTTCTGCTCCCGGTCCTACCGGCGTATTCCCTTTTCCTTCTTTTGCCGGACCCGTGCAGCCAACGTCGCAGGTGCACTCTGGATCTACCGTCATTTCCGGATGCCCTAATTTCTGCGCTTTCTTAGCGCTATAGTTATGTACTTCGTTTGCATTCTTGTTTCCATGTACGTTACAACTCATCTTTTCTTTCCTCTCTTTCTATTTTCTTGCTTTCTCTGCCTGGGTTCCGAAATAAAACCCTACAATCATAGTGAAAATGCTCATGTATTCCTGTCCGGATACTTCTCCGGAACACGTCAGCCCAATGAATCCCGCTGTCAATGCTAATGTCATAAGGCTTTTTACATCAATCAGTTTCGCAAGTTTTTCTTTCAAGCTCTTCCCTCCTCCAAATCCTGGATACGATGATTCGCCACTCGGATTTGTTCCTGCATGACAGCCTGTATTTCTTCCAGCTTATACGTGCGTTCGATTACTGTATTATGCTTTTCAACTTTCTTTTCAAGCTGCCCCATCCGGTATGTCATGAGCTTCGCCGATGCAATCACACCTGCAAAAGCCCCCAGGACACCTCCGCCGGACGCGATCAAGGCTACTGCAATTTCTGTATCGATCATTCTATCCCTCCGGATGCTCCTCCAACCATTTCTCGGTTACCTTACGCCAATATAACGGCACCTTTTCAAGTGTCATTTTCCCGTCTCTGATTTTCTTTCCATAAAAAGCCCCCATCACTTAGCACCTCCTTTCTCCGCAAGCTCACTCGCCGCAGCACCGAGATCTATGATTGCCTCATCCTGGATCTCCTGACTTTCTTCCAATGCGTCCAGACGTTTTTCTTCGGGTGTCTTTTCACGCATATTGAAGCTGGTTTTTACTTTGCCCCCTTCAACAGCGGATGTTTCAGAAACCAGAAGGACATCTTCATATTTTCCCACCGTCAGACCGTCTGACGTTTCGATCCGGATCGATTTCAGATTTTCGCCTGTCAGCTTTTTCCAAATCTCCAGCATGGTCTCCCGGCTCTCGCTCTCAATCTGAAGCGCACTCAGAGAAGCTCCTGCTACCATCTCAATCTTCGTTCCGTCCTTTAAAATAAGCTTATCCATGATATCCCCCCTTATTCTTCATAAAGCACTGTAAGACCATAGGCAACCGCAGCATCATGTTCGATCCGGCACCCTCTTGCCTTTTCCCATCCTTTGCAGAAATATGCAGCATGACATAAAGACATATTTTCAAGGCTCTTTGCCAGGAAGCACAGCGGAATCTGTTCCACTCCACGTTCTTTCATTTTCTCGCTGCTATACCATTCATCCGTGAATAAGGTATTTACAATCTCATACCCTTTTTCCTTCAGTGCTTTTATTGCCTTTTCTCTTGTTTCTACAATTTCTTCGTCCGTTTTGCCAGCCATCGGCTGTGATAACATTGCTTTCATTTCTTCCCTCCTACTGAATTCCCTTCCATGCCGTCTGTAACAGGAAGCCTAACAGCTCCCAAATCTTATCTTTGATTTTACCCATGCAGATTTCATATCCGATCTTCTCCGAATAATTTTTCTCGTCCACGCATCCGGTTGATTCTACAATTTCAAATCCGTTTCTGAGCACACAGCGAACTACTGTTGTCTTCGTTCCCATCGTCTTCGTTTCCGTGTATGCAATGAACTCATCTACCATCTTCTGGCCGATGCTGACGCCAGACGGAAGTTCTGTATTATCATCTACTTTCATGTAAGCCTTATCAAATACTTCCTTCGGGCTCCATGACTCGTAACCATCCTGGTACTTTACCAAATATCCCGCATCGTTCGGATCCCCCGGAACAGCTCGACCTCTGCTTTCGTTGTAAACTCCCTTCGTCATTGGTTCCGCTTCAATCATTTTTGTTCCGATGTATTTATTCATTGGACTCTCCTCCTTTTTTACGATGTTATTAACTTTGTTGATTAATTCTGTCGGATCGCTCATCATACGGCATACAAATTCGTCATTGTGATAAACATCATACACATTATCGAATTCACTTCTTCCCCAGCAATCGTGTCCATTTTCGATCTTATTTTTCTTTACCGTGAACATTTCGCCCCTCTATTACTCAATTAAATTGTTATTTAATTTTTTTGTAAATCTGGACACATCGAACATCTGCGTATAAAGCTGTTGTGTTTAAATTCTGGACTGTCACATAAACTGATTGTGAATTTGCAATAAAAGCTAACTGTGCAATTAAGTAATTTTGTGTCACATAAAGAATGGAGGCTATTCGCTGATATCCACTCGGTATGGGTGACATCTTTCCTGTCACTTCGATTGTTGTAAGCCCAACAGGGAACGTTTTAGACACCAAAACTGTGTCCTCAATTTTCAAGCTAAAATCTAGGTCGCTATTTAACTGAGTAAGTGATTTCTCCGCTGCCGTCAATCTCTCATCCAGCAGTTTCCCCACAATCGCATCCAATGCCGCTTTTCCGGATTCCGTAGCAAGATAATTTGCTATCAGTGGCGGAAGCGGTCCTTGAATGCCCTGCGGTCCCTGTGGACCGGTATCTCCTTTTTCGCCCTGGATGCCTTGCGGTCCCTGTGGGCCAGTCTCTCCCTGGATTCCCTGTAAGCCCTGCGGACCAGTCTCTCCCTGGATTCCCTGTGGTCCCTGCGGTCCTTTGATATTTCCAATTAAAATCCTAGCCATCGTTTTTCACATCCTCTCCTGTAAGATAATAGAGATTTCCTGTTTCCGAATCATAATGGAATGCTGGCGGCTTCTCTCCATCCGGATAATCTGCATAGAGATTTCCTGTTTCCGGGTCCAGATAGAGCGAAAACATCCCCGATGCCGGAACCATGACACCGCTCTCCCCCTTCACTCCTTGGATTCCCTGAGGTCCTTGCGGACCGGTATCTCCTTTTTCGCCCTGGATGCCTTGCGGTCCCTGCAGACCAGTATCTCCTTTTTCGCCTTTATCTCCCTTATCTCCTTTTAACTCCCCACGCTCTAGCTTTCCTACAACATCCTCTCGGATCTTCTCCGCTTCCTCTGCTGCCGTCGTCGCCCTGGTCGCTGCCGAATTTGCCAATCCCGCCGCAGTATCTGCCTTGTTTGTGGCTTCCTCCGCTTTTCCAAGACCGGCATTCAATTCCTTTTCCAGGCGTTCAAATTCACTCAGTCCCGGTTTCCCTTCCGGGGTATTGATTGCATCTTCCACATACACCGGCGTTTTATACGAGGTAAAGCGCATCGTTCCGGTTTCATCATAACCTCTGACCGCGATAAATACGGCGCCAGGAACCCGAAGCTGTGTATTCCGTATCTGCCAGGTCAATAAGATTCTTTCCTCGCCGTATGTGGCTTGCAGGGAGTCTGTATCCTTCGTACCATCGGCATATTCCAGGTCGATAAAGAAGTCCAGCGCCGACAAATCCAACAAAGTCGCTGACACGCGCGGAATGGAGAATGTTCTTGTATCACACAGATTATCCGCTGTTGTTCCGATCTTCTCTTCTCCTCTTGGGATAAGCATCTGCCGGTTCTCAATTACTATCATTCTTCCACCTCTTAAATACGGGATGCATGATTTTCACACACATCCCGCCGTGATTAGATCAGCAGTTTCAGACCATTCTCAAACTTTTCAGATTCCTGATCGATAAATTCCGCCGCTTTCGTGTCCTGCTCCTGGGAGTTCTGCAGCACTTCCGCTACCTCTTTCGGAACCTTGACATTTCTGCCGCGCTTAACGATATAAGATCTACCGTTTACCTGCACAAATACATCGCCCTTGTACTTGTCAGAATCTCTCATCAGGAAGATATTAACCATTCCATCATCCGGCGCTTCTGCTGGCTGCTCCTCTGTTTCTACCGCCTGCGTTTCTGCCATCTGCTCCTCTTTTAATTTTTCTGTTTTAGCTGCCATTTAGTTCCCCTTTCCTTCCGAGAATGTGCTTCCTGTCTCAATACGCACCATGTACTGTTCTACCAGACGTTCCGCCGTCTTGGTGGCTTTCCATCCGGCTGTTGCTCTCTGGTTCAGCGGATCGGCTGTACCACCGGAACCAAGCTGTTTTACAATCGTTTCAAGACCGCCGCCCTCAACATCCGTGATTCCATATGCGTTCGCACCGAGGATCAGCGTTGAGTATACGTCGATCTTATCGCTTCCTGTTCCCGTAGCTCCTGCCTTTGCAAAGATCTTCGCTTCGGTGGACTCTACAAAACGGACGCCGCCAATCTCTCCGATCTCGTTCTGGTAAGCGTTTTCCGGCTTGGTGTATCTGTGCCAATCTTTCCACTCCTCATCCTCCATGAGGTCATAGGCGATATCCGGGTGGATGATTCCGACATACCAGCCGTCAATCTTCGGAGCATTCTGTTTTTTCAGCGCTCTGACTGCCATCTTAACCGCCTTGACGGTCAGTTTCATGTTCTGGGTTAAAGTGGCTCTCGATGCGGTCTGTCCCTCTGCATACTGTACATTCGTTCCGCCATTGAGGACTTCTCTGGTTACAGTGTCCAGAGTGGCACCAGCCTGATCGCCCAAGAGTTTCATGGCTTCCACCAGGTTGTTATCGATCGCTGTCATAAGCAGCATATCAGACAGTCTGATATAATCACCGTACTGTTTGACGGTCGCCGTCACGATGCTGACATCCAGCTTGTTGCCTTCCGGGGTTACGCCCTCAGTCAGCGGGGTTAGTGCCTTGCTGAGCGGGGTGTACTTTCTAAACTCGATTGTTTTACCGCCGTTTTTCGGGATCGGTCGTTTCTGGCCGAACTGATCGTGTACCAGACGCGGACCCGCAATGTCAATCAAGGTCTTGTCATAGTACGTCTTCATCTCATGACTGAGTTCGTTTCCTGTACCGGTCGAACCAGTGGTGTTTGTTACATCATCAAATAATCTTAAATCTAAGTAAATCATTCCATCCTCCTACTCTCTGAATGTAATGATCTCCCCTCTTGCTGCTCTTCTGGCGTATTCCTGGCGCTCTTCCTTGGTCATCTTTGCAGGATCCTTTACGATCTGCGCTGCCGGATGGCTTGACATGCCATTCTCCGCCGGTCTCATCTGACCGCTCTGCACGGCTGCCGCCTGCTGTTTGGCGGTTGCCTTGGCTGTCTGCTGCATCAGTGCCGGAATTATTTCATCATGATGAAGAGTCTCATAGATTGTACGCATATTGATGCCTGCGCCCATCAGGTCAAGGAATCTCTGATCTTGGATTTCCGTCTGCAAATCAAACTGCGGGTAGAATCGTTTCAGTTCTTCCGCTTCCCGGTCCCATTTCTGAAATACTGCATCCCGCTGGTTTTTACGCTCTGCCTCTTCCTTGGCTTTCCGGAATGATTCGTTTTCCACTTCCAGCTTCATCATCTTCTTATAGCTGTCTACCGCCATGCCCTGGTCGGCTGCTGCCTCTTCCCAAAACATATCATCATTTTCCAGTGCTGTGCGAATATCTGCCATGTTATCGGACGCAAGACCGTACTTCTTTGCCATCAGACCGATGATGTCCGACTGCTCCTGCATCTGCTTCTGCATCTGCTTCATGTCGCCCACACGGCTCTTGATTACCTTCTGCACGTCTGCGTCGTACATATCACGGAATTTGCCTTTAATCAGGTCGTTATAGGACTTCGCGCGTTCTTCCGGGGTCTCCTCTACGGTTTCGGCTGGCTTTTCACCTTCTGCCTGTATTCCGCTTGCTCCTGATGTCTGCGTTCCATTTTCTGCCGGTGCGGCTCCTGTAGTCGCTCCCGCTGCGCCTCCTTCTCCACCTTCGAACATTCTGAGGTTCAATCTAATCATCTTTTTTCCCTTTCTGCCGTCTTTCCGGCGTGCCTATCTGTCGTCTCTCCGGCGTGTCGGCTGTCTTTCCAGCTTGTCCTCTGCCGTCTTTCCGGCGTGTCCGTCTGTCTCTCCAGCTGTCTCCTGCCGTCTCTCCGGCGTGCCTATGCTTATATTTTTACATAATCAAAACTCAAAATCTCCCACTAGGTCAAACTGCTCCGGATACCTTGATTTTAAAAGGCAAAAGCCGGTTTTTGTGAATTTCAAAAGATTCTCAATTTCTTCCGAATTTTCATCATCTGGATAAAACCTGACTGCTATATGTCCGTCCCGGCTTTCCGTCCGCACATTGGCATCCATCCGCCACAAACACTCGAGTAAGGTCTGCCCCAGCATCGACACCGCTGCACAAAGGATATTCCCCTCATCCGGGTTCACTTTCTCCGCGTGTCCGTCGATAATGAAATCAATCACTTCATTTTCCCGTCGTTCAATTACTTTCGTCATTATTCTGCCCCCTTTGGCGTTGCCGCCTTCGCTGCGCGTTCCCGTGCTTTCCCAGCGGTCGAACTGGCTGCTTCCCTGGTTGCATTCCCCATCGCATCAAGCTGGGCGGATTTGCCGTTGCCACCGGACACGATCGGCTGCTCCCCCGGTCCCATTGATCCCACTGCATCTAACAGGCGCGTATCGCCGGTACTCTGGGCGATCACTGCTGCCATCTGGCTCATAGTCTGCTGCATCTGCTGCATCTGCTGATACATGGTTCCATTCTGTGCAATCTTCCGTATAACTTCCTCTTTGCCGTCAAACATCATCATTTCGAGGCAAGCCAGTGCCTGATCAGCTAACTGCGGATTAAAGAAGCCTAGATTGTACATTTCTTTAGCCAGTTCGTTCTGGGAAATCTTTGTAAACGGGCTTGCTTTCTGTGCCTGTACTTTGATGTCATATACAGGTTTACGCTCCGCAATCATGCCTGTAAATCCCACTTCCATCTCCTGGGCTTGCATACCGGAGTTATCGAATGATACGAAATTCTCCCCCGTGTCATTCGTGATACGGAAGACACGAGGCGCGGTGTAAAACTGCCTGATGAGTTCCAGAACAATATTTACAACACTCTGAAAAGCCTGATAAGAGCCGTTTATCATATCCCTTGACAGCTTACTGCCTGCCTCCTGCAGTGCCGCAATCGCGGAAGCTGCCGTTACTCCGGAAGCTGTCGCGCCCTGTGAAAAATCACGGTTTCCGGAAGTCTCTTTTAATTCCTCGATTTTCCCCTGGTAAACCTGATAATAGATGCCTGGAAGAGGTGCCACTGTAAGAGGCAACATGTCATCTCTGGATCCGTTGTAATGCACAATATCCCTCGACAGGTCCGAAAACTCTTCCTCATTGAATCCGGAGCTGTCTTTGCACGCATACCGCGGCCTGGAACCTGCGATCGAATTCTGTAAAATTGACTGGCTCAATTTGTCAATATACTCCTGGCAGTCTTTCATTATATCCAGATATCCAAAGCCGAAAGGACTGTGCTCAATCGGGAACATGAGATCGAACACAAACGGATACTGTCCATGTTTATACCAACCGTCAGCCATTTTGGGATCGTTCTCCGATGCATAGAGTACGGTTCCATTACAGATTTTACAATAATGCAGCACTGTTTTCATAACCGGCACATCTCCGGACATACCGGAAACTGTTTTCTTGTAATACCAATCAATGATTAATGATTTCCCGGTTGTATCGACATAATCATCATTCAGGTACTCCTGGACACTAATCAAAGTATCATTCAGTTTTCCCTGCATCTGTGGATATTCCTGTTCAATCAGGTCGTTATCCATAACATTCAGATAAAACAGGTTCCTGGATTCCTGGATTTTATCAATTCCCGGCTCCCAATACATTTTGAGCGGGTCACATTTTTTAATTGAGATATCGCCCAGACCGTTCTCCTTGTGAGCATCCCAGAACACTCCATAAATGCTCGTTCCCATTTTGATTTTCTGCCAGGTCGCTTCTGAATAGACTGCAGTGTACTCGTTCCGGTCCATGATAAACGGAATAACATCTGATAAAATCTTGGCTGTTTCTTTGTCTGACTCCTCACGCGGCAATATATTCGCTTCTGGATAATTATCCATAAAATCAGCATGCTTATTGATGAGCGAGTTGATCAGCCATGCGCTGGCCGGTTCGATTGCATTCCCGTTCTTATTTTTCTTTTTAAACCGATCCCAGTGGCGCATCTTCCACCACTGTTCATTATCAATCAATCTTTCATCCAGGGATTTCTTTCCCTGTTTGTACTTTTCCAGAATAGCAAGTGCTTTTCTTGCTTCTTCCTCTCCTATTTTGGTCTGTATCACTTTTTCTTCCATGATTTCCTCCTATACTCTCAATACAAGACGTTTCTGTTTGTACAAATCCAGCGGATCCTCCTGCGGTATCTCCTGGACAATACTCTGACGCGGGGCAATCGGATGCTCCATGAGGACATAACGACACTCATCGTAGATGTGATCCTCCTGGGTCGTGTCTATATCCTCTACGTTATGCTCGTCATATACCAATGCCGGAATCGTGCGGATGAAGTCCTTGCAGGTATCAAACACGTAAAACATCGCCCGACCATTTGAGTCGAACGCAAGTCGATAGTGATACTGCATTTTACCGGCGAGGCGGGTGTTATCGCCCGGGGACCAGTAGATTCCTTCTCGTTCCATCATTTCCGCGATCGATTCGCCGCGTGACCTATCATAGATAGACGGATCCGCTATCCCGATGATTTTGCGTCCTTTTAACATCGGATCCGCCTGCTCCACCTCGCGGATCTGTCTGGCTATCTCGTTCGGCGCTATCTTGACGCCTACATTCGGCTCTCCCGTGCAGCCGTACATTTCTTTGATGCGGTAGATGCATCCATCATGATCTACGGCATGCCAGCCGACCGAATACGGTTTTGCATAGCCAAAGTCAAAGCCCCGGTATATCGCCCAGTCTGCGGGGATTCGGAACGGTTTAATGACGTGCGTGTATTGCTGGGTTTCATATCCCAACGGATTATCCCGGAACTCTTCAAATACCTGCCCCGAAAAGCTATCCCAATCCCCATACAGCAGCGCCTCACGTTCCGCCTTTGGAAGCGATGCCAGCGCGGCGAGGTAATTCGGATCGCTTTTAAGCAGCTCTTTATTATCAAACACTGTCGATGGGATAAAACAGGACGTTCTATACAGGCTAGTCTTTTTGCCATGCAGATCCAGAATCTCATATTCATGTACTACTGTCTTATATGGCGCCGCCGCCTTAACAAAGTGCTGTTTTACCCAGCCGTGACCGATGCCGCCCGGGTTGGCTGTACAGCGCATATACACACGCGTTCCCGGACCTGCGGGACGGTTACGGGAAACCATATAGGAGTATTCATCCCATGTGAAGTGTGTAAGTTCGTCAAAGCCGATAAAATCGTACTGTTTGCCCTGGTAATTTGTCCGGTCCTTAGTGTGCTGCATCGAACCGAAGTAAATTTTTGCGCCGCTGGGAAACTTCCAGACGTGCCCCGTCTCGTTATACCTGGCTTTTCTGTATGCCGGTTGATAAACATCGCGTGAGCGGTCTATCAGTGCCGTGAGCTGCGGATAGGTCTTTCTGAATATGATCGCCCGGTAATGGGGGATGTGTACCTGGCGGAGAGCTTCCGCCAGAAGAAAATCAGACTTCCCGCCGCCTGCTGCCCCGCCGTATAGAGCTTCATCCTCCCCTCTGCTCATCATCAGCGCCTGTTTCGGCTGCGGCTGCCAGATCACTCTTCTGCTTTTTGTATCGTTCAATTTCCTGTTTCACTCCTTCCACATCTGCCGGTGCCAGCATGATCACGCCGCTCTCTCCAGCTTCCTCCTGCTCCTCCTGGATATTCTGGCGCTCTCTCCAGTCTTCCTTGGCGCGGTTTGTCAGCCAGAAGATGATCGCCTTGGTATCTGGCGGGATATAGACCTCATCCTCCCCCATTTCCAGGTGCTCCTCTTCTTTGATTTTCCGACCGGCATCGTTATATTCAATCTTCCGGACCTTGAAAGTTTTCTTTAGCTGGACTTTGTGGCCGATGCATTTCAAATACAGGGCATTTTCCACCTCTGTGTCTGCGATTTCCTTGCTTTTTTTTAATGTGTCCGCAATGACCGGATATTTTTTTCTCCACTCATTCAGCGTGGACCTTGAAATCCCTATATTTTTCGCGATCTGCTGGTCGCTCAGTCCCTTCCTGGCCCATCCGGACAGCAGAGTCCTCTTGTCCGGATCGTCAATCCATTCCTGATATTTCGCTCTCGCCATCCGTTTCGACCTCCTTCCGCTTCTATTTTGCCAGTTTTTTATTCATTTTTCTCCCACGTAAAAAGACCCGCCATCAACAGCGGGTCTTTTCTTCGTATTCTTCATATATTTTATTTTCAAGCTCTTCCAGCTCCTCCCAGGATAAACCATATTTATCATGCAGCTCATCCGCCTGCTCCTGACAGGCAAGCCCTAATTCTATGGTTACGACAACATGGAGCCAGGCACCGCAGCCTATTTCGCACAATTGAAAAACTGCTATGTAATCATTGAAAATGTGCCTTGCTTGAAATGCCCGCAGTGTGGCGAAGTCTTCTATACCACTTCTGTTGTCGAGAAAATCGAAGAAATTTTGGAAAGCGTGGAAAAGATTTCAAGTAAAATCTTTATTATGGACTATTCTACCGCTGCATAATTTCAAAAAGCGCCAGGCATCCCCCGGCGCTTTTTCTTTATTCCGTTTTTTCAACAACCTCAATGATCCACTTCTCGGTTTCTGGCTCAAATTTTGCCTGTACATCTCTGCCGTCAGCTGTTGCCAGCGTCGCATCCAATTCGACCCTGCCATACTGTTTAACGATAGCTTCCAGGACCACGCGCGCTCCTTTTGCCTGTGCCTCCCAGAGCGCTATCGCCCGATCCCTTCCAGCGATGCTTTGTTTCAGCATTTTTATCTGCATTTCTTTTCTTTCAATCTCTCTTTTCTGTTTCTGGACAATTCCCACGCTTCTGCCTCCTCATATTTTTTATAGATTTTTTTATAATAAGGGCAATTCTGGTATTCATCTTCACAGAACAGCCCCATCCAGTCTGTTCGCTCTCTGATAGATTTGAACGACAGCATATTTTTGACATCAAAGCCTAGATTATTCTCTATGTTTTCACAGGTGATCGTGATTGCCTGCCTGAGCTTTTCCCGCTTTTTTGATAAATAAAACGGGCACTGAATCTTTGCCTCGTCGTTCAATTTTCCTATCCTCCTGCTGCCACGGCCGGTTCCTGCCAAACCAACAAGACCCAGCCGAGTATGTTTTATATATTTCCTCTTATGCTGCTCCATAGCGCCGGTCTGCATCTCTCACAGCTTCTGTGCCGATCTGGGCGTAGCACTGCAGTGTGGTGTCCACCTTGGCATGACCCAGCTTTTCCTTGACCATCTCGACCGGCGCCCCTCGATTAATCATGTCAGTTCCGCAAGTACGGCGAAATGTATGCGGCGATATCTTGAGGCCATGAAGGCGCTCATCGCGGCTCTGAATATCTTTCAGGATGTACTGAATCCCTGCTATGCTCAAACGCTCATAGGGTGCTTTAACTCCCACCAGCAATGCCGGATTGCTGTCTTTGCGCTCATTTAGATAGTCCCGGATATGGAGAGAAGCCTGGGGAGAAAAATATATTTCCCGCTCTTTCCGTCCTTTTCCGTAGATTCTGGCACGGCGATTGACAAAATCCATATCCTCAATATTGAGCTGCACTATCTCCGACACGCGACCACCGGAGGAATAAAGCAGATCCAGAACCGCAAGTTCCCGCTCTGTCCGGCAGGCGCAGCGCATGATCTCCCTCTGCTCCGCTGTGAGGATCGGCTGCATCCGGTACTCCTCTTTTGTTGTTTTGATGTTTTTCAATGGATTTTCTCGCATTTCTTTATTCTCATACGCCCAGGCGAAGAACGATTTCAGTGAGCGAATCTTGCTGTTATAGGTCTTGTCTTTCCATTTCCTCCGGATTTTTCCGAATGCAAGATAGTTCTTGATATGGTATTCGCCCATCTCAAGCGGGCTTACACCTGCGTAGATGATGAGCTGCTTGAGTTCATGTCCATACTGTCGGATTGTTCCAGATGTCAGTCCCCTAAGAATCATATCCTGCTGCCAGAGCTGCATCACTTCATACATTCGATCCGATTCTTCGCTAACTGCTGTAGTATCTTCGTTCCTCGAAAAGCTATAATCTGCCAGATTCATGTAGAGGATCAGCTGCACATCTTTCAGGGCTCCCTCTTTGACATATTCCTGCATCTGTGTCAATATCGTGTTAATTAGAGCACTTGCCGATACCATAAGATTCCCCCTCTCTTGCTTTTTCTGGCTTGATTGGGTATAATTGCGTTATCTCAATCAACTTAGGTTGTACATACCTTCTTTTTTTAGAGGAGCGTGCTATTATTGTCGCTCCTTATTTTTTTCTCTCATATCTGCATTCCAGTTTTCTGCCGCCCGGAGTAAGGCGCCGGATCTTATTTCGATCCTTGTGTATTCCAGCAATATAGTAACCGCCAATCAAACACATATAATCAACGTCTCCGTACCGGTTATTTTTCGGATATGCTACGCAGTGTTTACAGTTCGCGCAGCACTCAATCCCTTCCATCGCCTTCCCCCTCTATCCGGTACCGAATGCCATATTTTCGATATACCTCTTCACCGTATGCCCGGATGTCTATGTTTTTGTCTGAAAAGACTTCGTTCGTTTCCCGGATGACTGCCTCCGAGAACTTTAAGATCCTGGAGTTTTTATTTTCTTCCTGGTTGAGCGGGTATGGCTTCCACTTAAATTTTTCACAAAGAACTTTGACCGGGACTGCCAGGAGCAAGCAGAGGACATTCTGAACGATTTCGCCATCATCCTTCCCGCTCAGCATTTCCTCTCTTCTTTCCCATTCCTCCCTTACCTCTTTCATGATGCTGTCTCGAATCTGTTCTTTTTTTGATTCGACTGCTTTCTTCTCTATCTGTCTGATTTCTTCCGCTGTCAGCTGGTAGCGGACTTTATCCTTCTCCTGCTGCCGGGCGGCTCTTCTCTTTTCTGCCCTTGTCATTCTACCCCTCTTTTCCAGTCTCTCCGGAGATCGGACATGGTCGGATATCCGTATGCCCGGTCATTCTCCGTTTCGACTATGTAACCATAGATATCGTCTTTCTGGATGCTTATTTGCTGCGCTTCTTTTTTAATTTCTTTCCGGTTTCCCACATAGACCGCGCACAGGTAAATGCGTCCTCGTTCAGTTTCTTTCATTCCCACAGCCTCTCGGAATCATTTTCCAGGCAAGAACCTCCACCCGCGGACAGCTTAAATCTTCTTCCCCTTCATAGTCTTCTGGGTTTAGGTCGTAATTCAAGCTGTCGCATTCCATGTCGATGTACCACCAGCCCTCAGTATTTCGCTTTGCCAGGGTAACATAGACTGCTTCCGGATGATCTGTTTTTTCATCATCTGGAACATATTCCTCTTTGTAGTCGCTGATCCAGCGGTGACGTTTTACTGTTGCCAGAACCCACGTTTCCAGCTCCGGCAGTTTTTCACATACAGGAATCCATTCATCCTTGCTTTGTTCAGCTTTCAATTCTCGATGCAAAGAGATCGTTCTCTCCACCATTTTCCGGGCAGTCTCTTCAAATCCCCGGATCTCTTCCGGAGTCTTTCCGGTATCCTCGTATTCTGCCAGTCTGGCGATCAGCTCGTCCTTTTTGGCTGCAGACCAATAGCCGGACTTGATGCCGTTTACTCGTTTACTCGTTAATCGTTCCATTTTTCACCCTTCTTTCATGCAGGTACCCTTTACATTTTCGATATACTTCCGGATCAAACTTTTTCCGTTCATGCTCATATGCGCTGTACTCCGCCGGGCTGCATCCGGCCATTTGCGACATCTGCATTATCGTGAGCCCTACATCTTTCCGCAGCGCTGCTATCTCTCCCGCATACATTCCAAGCCGACCGTTATCTTCCTGGATCTGCATCATCTTCTGAGCTTCTTTAGACTCCGCACACCGAAGTATCTGATTCACCGCGCAAGCTTCGTTTTCACAATCATAAAAGCATCCGTGCTTTCCCCTCGGGCCGTCATAAAACCCTGCTACAAATTTTGTCGGTTCTTTACAGCCAACACACCTCGCATTTACAGACATTTTAAGCAACTCCTCCTCCATCATCTTCTCCTTTTTCCAAGCTTCTTCTATTGTCCAGATATTTGCTGACTGATACCTCATACGCTACGCGCTTCTCGCATTCCGTTTCGCTCAGTTTTTTCATATACTCGCGGCTCTGTATACGCCCCTCAACACACACATGACTTCCCACATCAAAACCGGATGCATAGCGGGCATTTCTGCCCCATACGATACACGGTATATAATCTGTTTTTCTGCATAATCGATTAACCGCCAGAATCATATCTGCGATTTCTCTTCCCAGCGGTGTCTGGCGATAGATAGGTTTCTTACAGATGTATCCATCCAGGAAGATCTGATTCGTTCCAGTGTATCCAGCAGGCTCTTCCAGGAGTCGAACTTCCTGCGCGAACACGAACAGTATCAAATGGCTTTTTTCTCCGTCGTGGCGGTTGTAGGAACGAAACTGTCCAAGCACCTCCATCGTCGTGCCGCGATAATCTTTAGATATATCCATAAGTCTCTCTGAGATTGAGATTGGGATCACATCCACCTGTCCGCTCAAACGAGTGACAGACAAACTTACGAAATAGAATTTCTCTCCAAACACTTCATGGTTGAATGTAAATTCCGATACTACCTCTCCAATCAGGCGTACTTTGTTAGTTTCGTTTTTTTCTGGCATAGTGTTTTATCTCCTTTTTCTTGTTCGCAAGCTCTTCTAAAAGTCTATCCGTACTACAACCAATATAATTAGTACTGAATGTCCAATATTTATAGCAACCAGGGTACCACCCATCTGGATATACACGAATATCCAAGCAACCATTAATGTGTCCATTAAACGCAAAGAACGCCGTAGGCTTGTTTCCTGTAATACTCTGTTCTCTTGCATGCGTGGTATTGATCTCCAACACCATCTCCAGCGCCTCATGAATCTTCTTCCGGCGCATCTTCTCAATTTTCTTTGCCAGTCTCTTCTTCACCGGAATCCTCCTCCCGTGCTGCTTCCTCAGCTGTGTGAAATAACTTTTTCATTGTCCTTCACTCCTTAACTTTTGAATAGCATTCATAAAATTGGCTGTATTTTTAGCCATTTTCTCAACATTTTCAGGCTTTTTAAGTTCTTCAATAGTCTCACGGAATGCCTGCTTTATTTCGGGATTTTCTCTGAATATCTTTTTCACATTTTTTCTTGAACATTCAAGGCAAATATCAGTACTCCAATGTGGTTTGAGTTCTTTTCCGCACTGTCTGCATTTCATGCTCACACCTCCGCATATAAAATCTTCATTAGGTTAAATTTTGGATTTAAAATTCAAACCTATATTTCTGCTTTATGCCAGGGTATTTCTGATGATCTACCTCGCTAAAAAACAGATCATACGGTCGTGCAAATATGTCCCCCTTTTTCACAGGTAACCCTATTGACTCGCCATCGTACAAAGCCTTGTATAACACCAGTTTTTCTTTTGTTTCCGTATGCTCTGCGACTCCCAAAAACTCATATGTAAACAAAGCTCCATTTTCTTCGATCTGCTCTTTTGTAAGCATCTCTCTTTTAAAATGTCTTATGACATCGCCTTTCTTAAATCTCATCTTCCACTCCTCAACATACAAAACAATAATTCGACCATCGACCGTTTCCGGCGACCATCAAATCATTTAATGCATCTGTTCCTGCTGCCATCCCGAAAATACTGCGCCAACTTCACAAGCGTGGTACTTCCTCCTTCCTTGAACGTGACAACATGGCGATAGATCTTGTCTATGTGCTTCATCCGGATCACGCCAGTTGTTTCTTCTCCCTTTTTCGGGACGCAATCATAAACCCGGATTCTGAAATTCGGTCTGATATAGTGGCTGATTCTTCTTAATTCTCCGAATGTAATCGGTCCTTTATCCTCTTTAACCTGTACAACATGATCCCACTGTTTTTTGTCGTACCACATAAATTCTTTGTCTATCACAGCACTTTCCACCATTCCCTCGACTTTTGCCCTGCGCATCCGCTCCCGGATCTGCTCTGGGCTGAATCCCGTCATTTCAACGAGTTCAGGGGTTGTCTTGGGTCCATCTTTTAATTTACTGATGATAATATCTCTCATCTCTGCAGCTCTCATAGCCGCCTCCTTTCCGGCTCCGGTGGAGTTCCGGAGCCTCGCTCTATAGACCAATGGCATATTCGGTAATATATAACTGCCACATAGAGGTTTATTTCTGTATATCTTTCAAAAACTCTACCAGCTCGCTTTCGCTGTCCGGATATTTAGTATAGTTTTCGTGACGGCTCCATTTCGGACTCCCGTCCGTCCTTCTGACCGGCTCCGGACCGCCTACCAGATGATAATACCGGCTGATACGCTTTTCTGTCTTTCTGAGGGGGGTAAGTGTGTCCTCATATTCCTCGACAATCAATTTCGCGCCGTTATCAAAATCATACTTGTAGTAAACCGCGCCGATATGCTTGTCTGCGTACCAGACTCCCCAGGAGCGATAGTCTGCCAGCCATTCCTTCCGCTGGGTGTTATTCTTCATGTGCGGTAGTGGGATCTGTTCCTTCGGCTCTTCTTTTTCTTCCGCTGTCTTCTCCCCCGTCAGTGCCTGGATCGCCTGTTCAAATGCCTGCACTTTCAGCGCCCTCGCTCTCACATCATTCACATTGCTACCGCTCGCTTTCCGGAACATTTCCAGGAAGTACTTTTCTTTCTTACAACATGCCTGAAGCAGTTCCAAATCGCTTTTTACTTCCTCCTGCTGCGCGCTTTTCTCACAAACAGGCAGAACCTCTTTCTTTCCCGGTCCCGCACTTTCCCCGTAGGCTCTTTTTCTCACATATTCCGCAACCGAAGTGCGTTTTCCTTCTGTTTTCTTCATTTTTTTACCCCTTTATATGTAAATTGTGTAATATAGTGTGCTCTGCAGATCCGCATACGCATAGGTCGGTATCGCGTCCGGAAGAAGAGGGGCATCCAGTCCCTTTTCTCTCCAATTCCTATGACGGATTTCCGGAATACACTGGAATGAATGTACTTCCTGCTTCATGATTTTTGATAAATCCCCTTTGTGATACTGCATCGTACCGAGATATCCGACATAAACATCACTGCCATCATTGATGATCCGGATCATATCCGGATTACTTAATACCTTTAACAAATCATCCACCGTCATATCCACTGTACCCCCAAAAGATCTAATGTTTTATTCGTGTTTTCGGCATTTTCCTCTGTGTAAAACTTGCCAAATTCCTGTCTAAACAGCTCCCGGCTGTATTTTGATTCAAAAAGCCGTTCCGCTTCCTGCTTCAAGCGAATATCTAATTCATGATTTCCGCCATGCACCCCCGTCTTCGCCCATCGATGGCAGCCAGGGCAGAGATGCACTTTCAAACCATAGTGTTCTGACTTTTTTCTGGCACGGATTCCATAAAAAATATGGTGCACTTCCAGATTCCGCGTATCGCCGCAATTCCAGCACTCGCACGCCCCTACTGGTTCCATTATGCTTTTTGACATACAAATCGCCTCCCGTGTGGTGTCATGAGCTCATAGAGCTGCTGCCACTGCTCCGCATTCCGTATCGTATTCCCCTTAGCATTTTTCCAACTATGCTGCTGCCAGGTGTTGACCCATCCGTTCGACCAGGCTGCTGCCAGGGCATCGTCTTCGGTATAGATTGTTAAAACGCATGGGTTCCGAAGAATGCCGAGGGCGTCAATCAGCGCCTGCAGCGTATTGCTTGATTTCGTGGCGCTGCGCTCCCTGGCAATCTCTTTTCGATGAGTCTTCCCCTTGGCATCGTCAAATTCCAGTGACGCCCAGTATTTACTGGCATTTCCGCCAATTTTTACGGTTACCTCATACATCTTATCCCTCCGCTGCGTCCCGGATCGTCTTGCTGCTCTGGATCTTGATACTGTCTTTTTTTGTCAACGCGATGGTTCCCACGGTTCCATCATTCATTTTTACCGTTACCTTATCCAGTTCTCCGGACAAGATCATATTCGCCGACATCAGCATAAAATTCAGACACTTATCATTAGCAAAGATTCTTTCCGTTTTCTTGCGTACCTTCTTCGCCCGATTCCGCTGCACCTGCCAGTTCTTTGCTTCCTCGCAGGTGCATCTCTCCGTCGCTGCTTCGTTTAACTGCTCCGTACTGAGTCCGACATTCGCAAACATGTACGTCTGACCGCAAAAGATACATGCGCCCATTTCTTCTTTAACACCCTCCGGCAGTTCCCGTTTTTCTTCCATGCTCTTTTTCCTCCATTGCTTTTTTATATTTTTTCCGGATCTCTGCTTTCCGCATCGGTCCTAATCCTTTGATATCAATTGCCTTTTCCAGTGATTCCCTGGCATCCAGCAGTGCCTCTTTGCGAATCGCCTCTTTCTCCAGCTCTCCGGAAACCTCCTCCAGGTAGTCCTGCAATTCCCCGCGGCTCATCCGTTTAATCAGGCGGTACTCCTCTCGATTCAGGTGCATATTTCCTTGGCTTTATCCAGCCCTCTCCTTTCCCGGCAGTGATGCGGACCATCGTATAATACCGGTACGGATAGCCCAGGACATTAATTCCGGTCACGATATCGCCGCGCCGGATCATATACCCAGCAGGCGGCACCGGTTCTTTCTTCCAGGTGTTCGCCTTGATAACCTTGGTTTTAACTACCGGCTTTTTCAGGTTCCGGCTGCACGAATACGCCAGCTTGTTGGGGTTTTCCTTTTTCCGGAAGCTCTTCTGAGTTTCTTTGATGAGATACGCCGCCAGCTCTTTCACTTCTCCTGCCTCGTAGATAGGTGTGAAATGTGTTCCCCCATACGGCCACAGCTTTTTGATGATCCGGATCGTGTCTCCAATCTCATTGATTATCAAATGATGATGGATTGCAGCCCGCTCATATTCGGTTACTATGATGTAATGGAGCGGTTCCCCTCTTTTCTGGTACGCTTTTCTCAGGTTCCGGAGAAGTGTTCGAAGAATCTTCTTTGCCTGTTCCGGTGTCGGTCTCTCATCCTTCCGGTAAGTCAGGACTGTATGATAATCTCCGAAATCAAAATTCGTGGCTATGATTCGGTAGAGCTTCTTAATGCGGCGGCGCTCATTCGCCTCTGCTATCTCTTCCCTAGTCGGCTCCTTCCTCGGTGCCCTCTTATATCCTCTCTTCCCATACCTATTCGAATGTACTTCTTCTACTTCGATGCAATACGGAAGATAACAGCTATTTCTCAAATACGACATTCTACACCCTGCCTAAGTTTAATGACTGTAACGAGTGACTAAACGGCGGCTAAACCCTTGTAAAACTTGACTTTCTCCGCCGTATGCCGTATACTAATCTTGTCACAGATTCGTATACGGTTTAGGGTCAGGCTTTTATGCCTGGCCCTTTTCCTTTTCCGGAATAATTCCCTGGCGATGCTCCTCTTCCGACAGAAGGAACTCAACCAGTTCGTTTGCATGGATGTTTACCAGGCATTCCAGCATATCGCTTTTGTTCCAGTTGCTATGCGGATAGCTTCCATCCTCTTCCACGTGTTTCTGGTGCCAAGGAAGAAGTCTTTCAAGGCGTTCCTCCTGTTCATCTGTCGTTTTTACTACGATTACAAGCTCTTGCATTTTTCTCCCCCCCTACTCTGTATATCCCAGCGGATCCGGTTTCTGGCATTTTCTTTTCTCGATATTGTGAACATATGTTTCGATTGCCAGAAGTGCGATATGCTCCACAGTCATACTTCTCTGACCGATCAGTTCCTGTTTTCCGGTTCTGTTTAGGATAATCGTCTCTGCTTTATTCAGATCATCCGCCAGCTGCTCCAGCGCCGAATACACCTCATCGCTGACTTCAATCTGGATTTCCTTGTGCTTTCCCATGAGTCCTCCTATAAAAATCTGTTTGATGTAACGACAAGCAGCGCGAAGACCGTCGCGATCAGCAGCACCGCCAGAACGAAGATCGTCTCATACAGCAATCCCTGAAATCTGAGATTCTCGTTCAGCTCCTCCGTTCTCCTTCTCAACTGCATTTCCAGGCGCGCTTCCCTTTTGGGGTTGTATACCTCGATTTCCCTTCTCATCCCGTTCTCCTTTCATTCTCTGGTATCCTGCTGCCGCCATGAAACGGTCAGACAGCAGAGCAGCTATTTCTTCTCGTTCTTCTTTTGTGAGGGTTTCAAAATCGCGGACAGTTCCATTGATTTCGATGTAATTCGTGATTGTCACTCTTACTTCACCCCTTCACATACAGCTCTGAGCAGTTCTGCGACTTCTTTCCCGGTGTAAAGCGGTTCATCGCATCCGGAGTCACCGCCACTGAGGTAGCCCATGAGGTAATAAAGGCATCTCTGGATCCGGAATGTGTCCTTGCAGATATCTTCCTTCACACCCAGATGGCCGCTTTCCGACATTTCGGTAATGATTTCTTCGATTTTCTTCGACATATCCTTATCCTCTCTTTCTGAATTGAATTTTTATCCCCATTCCTTTATACTGACTATATAAGGAGGGGTGTACTATGCCAGATTTCTATTACAAACTTTTACTTGATATTTACAAAAAGCCTTATATTGGCTATGCCGTCTTACGTTCTAAGTATCCGCACAAGCAGGATTTTGAGTTTCAGCAGGCATTTGAGTTCTTTCAGTTTAACGATTACATCGTCATAAATCCTTTTAAATCTGCCGATACAGACACTGGCGAAGTTTTTTCATTTCATAAACCAAACGGTGTTATTAAACCTGTTTCTTTATGTCCGTATATGCATCTGATTCTGTCTGTGAGCGGCACCGCTTATGTAGATGAGAGACGGCGCAGGTTCTGGGGTTTTGTTCTTCCATATGCCATCACCACTGTGATCTCCCTCGCTTCCATCTTCCTGCAGTTTTACAACACCTTTTTCGCTTAACGTGTCATGTTGAACATCATCAGAACGAAGGACAGGAAGAACAAGAGCGCAGGGAGTGCGTACAGCGCATAACCATAATGAAATACCATATGTTCAATCCAGTCTCCTATCCGTTCTCTCCGGCTGCAGACTCTGAATCTCTTTAATTCATTGCAGAGTCTGCGGATTCTTTTACGATCCCCTGCGTTGGTCTCCTGGAGATCTTTCATGATCTCGTCATATCTTCTCTGTTTTCTCAAATTCGACCGCCTCCTCTCTATAATTTATGAAGCCTCTAGGTTGTCAGCTTCCTTTTTATTTCCCAGTGCTGCACGGGACCAGAGGGCTGATGCGTAAATCATGACTACTCTCTTGTCCTCATCGCTCATTTCCTTCAGCATCTCAGCTAATTTCTCAGCGTCGTTTGTGTGATTGGATGTTTTTTTCATGACTTTTTTCTCCTTTCTTCTGAATCGTTTTGTTGTTTCTATGGCTATCATACGTCATATAATAGCATTTGTCAATATATTTCTGTTGTTTTAATGTCTTTTTGTTGTTTTAATAGCATTTTCTATTGATTTATTTTTTATAATGGTGTACACTTGACTTAATCAAGAACGGAGGTGATAACGTGAACGAACGATTAAAAAAGTTGCGTAAATCCCTAGACATGACTCAGCAACAATTTGCTGACAAACTTGGTGTAAAGCGCAACACCGTCGGCCAATGGGAATGTGGTATAAACGCACTGACCGATCAAACCATCTTCTCGATATGTCGAGAATTTCATGTAAACGAAGAGTGGCTTCGAACCGGAAACGGGGAAATGTTCGTGGAAGAAACTCCAGATGAGGAATTTATGAGAATGGCGAAAGCTGTTGCTTCTGGAGATACCGAAGCTGACCGAATGATCCGCAGAACATTGATGTATTTCTATGAAATGGATGATTTGGGCAGAAAAACTCTGATGAATTTCGTTAAGTATATTAGTGGGAATGATGAACCATCTGGCGGCGCCGAACATTTTCCGGCAACCCCGGAAGAGCTCGAAGAGAAATATCCACCAATTGAAGAAGAAGGCAAGAAGAAACGCAGCTCTTAAAAGCGCCCAGCCTTCCGGCTGGGTTTAAAGAATGTAGTAGACTTTTGTCTTAGATTTGAAACTCAGGTTATAATAAAGTGTTTTATTCGCGCGGTAATATAGCGCATACACATTGGTATTATCGTATCTTATGTATTTAACAGACAGCATAAGCTCTCACACCTTTCTATTTCCGAAAGGCTGGGCGCATTCGTCCATTATATCGGATAATGATGCTTTATTTACTTGAGAATTTATCTATCTGATTAAAGTGCTTCGGCATTTCAAAATAAACATATACAATATCGTGAAAAATCAATAACAGATAGGAGGATTTTTTTGAAATGTTATACCCTTTTATGACATTAAATGACAATACGGAAATTGTTCATTCTGAAGTAATTGAAACTTCAGGAAAAGAAGAAGTAGAAGTCCGAATTGAAAAACCCGTTGAGGGTGGTTTCTATTCTGCCACCTGCTGGCTTCCGGAATACCGCTGGGAAAGCATTCAGGGATTCTCCCAGGAAGATATTCATTATTTCCAGGATCTTATAGAATCTGTTGCCCATATTATTCTGCAGTTAGCAAGAGAAGGTGGAATTGAAGGAGGGCTCGATCATGCCGCAGGTTTTTAAAATCGCCGGATATACCGTTTATTTCTGGGTCAACGAAAACGATCCCCTTGAACCTGTCCATGTTCACATAGCCAAAGGAGTTCCTTCTCCCAACGCTACTAAGATATGGATCACAAAATCCGGAAAGTGCCTTTTGTGCCATAATAATTCAAAGATTCCGGATAAACAGCTCCGGATTATCATACAGGTCATCGAAGCCCGGAATAAATCCGTTATAGATTTATGGTATTCAACCTTTAGAGAAATTCGTTTCTACTGTTAAAGAGGATTTTGACCCCTTTAAATAGCAAAACCGCCCGGTATTGGCGTACCGAACGGCTTCGCATAGATTTCTCTTACCGGATGCCCGGAAAGATATATTCAAACCTGAACACTTTGAATTATATCATTCTTTTGGGCACCTCGCAAGAGGTGTATTTTTTATACCCTTTTTTAATATTTTTATACGAAAGGATGATCGAAATGAGAATAGGTGCAGCTTATATCCGTGTCAGCACGGACGACCAGCTGGATATCAGCCCGGAATCTCAGCTGGATGAGATCCAGCGATATGCAAAATCGCATGATATTTTGATTCCAGAAGAATATATTTTCATGGAACGAACCGGACGAAGCGGCAAACGTGCCGATAACCGACCGGAATTTCAGCGGATGATCGCAACCGCTAAAGAAAAGCCACAGCCTTTTGAGGTAATCCTTGTCTGGAAATTTTCACGTTTTGCCCGGAATCAGGACGAAAGCACATTTTACAAAGGAATGCTCCGAAAGAAATTGAAGATTGATATTGAAAGTGTCTCGGAGCCCATCATGGAAGGAATGTATGGGCGGCTTATCGAAATGATTATCGAGTGGCAGGATGAGTTTTATTCTTATAACCTTGGGGTCGAAGTAAAACGCGGAATGGCAAAGAAAGCCGAACTGAAAGGATACCAGCTCGTTCCTCCGCTTGGCTATGCCGCGGTCGGGAACGGAAAGCCTTATGTGATCCGCGAGGATGAATACAAGATTGTGGAGATGATTTTCCATATGTACGCGGTTGACCGCCTGGATATGACTGCGATCGCCCGTCAGCTGAACGCTTCCGGATATCTTACGCGCCGGGGAAATCCGTTCGAGAAGCGATCAATCGACCGAATCATACAGAATCGTTTTTATGTCGGAACGGTAGAATGGAATGGTTTTTCTTTTGAAGGGACGCACAAAACAAGGGCATCCGTGACAGAATTATTTGAACAGTGCCAGGAACGCCGGAAAGCTGAATTTCGCCCCATGAGGCACCGGAACGTGTCAACATGTAAACACTGGCTCTCCGGGCTGATGAGGTGTTCTGTGTGCGGGGCAACCTTATCTTACACCGGCAGTGGAGCCGTTCCATATTTCACCTGCTGGAAATATTCCAAGGGTTTGCACCCTGAATCCTGTTCGATCAGCGTCAAGAAAATGGAGCGGATTGTTCTTAGGTCCCTGGATGGCATCCTGGAAAGCGGACATTTTGAGTATACACCTGCTTCCAGCGCGTCCGGTTCCCCCGCAGATCCATCCAACGAAATCCAGTCCATACATACCCAGCTCGACCGGCTCAGGCACCAGGAAGAACGTGCCCGGATTGCCTACGAAAACGAAGTTTACACTCTGGACGAATACAAAGAAAGCAAAGCCCGCCTGCGATCAGAGATTCAGCGGCTGTCCGATGAGCTGCAGCGTCTCCTTGAACAGCCCGCCGAATCTGCGCCGCCGCAAAAGGAGCTTCTTGACCGCGTCCGGAACGTCCGCGATCTCCTGGCATCTCCTTCTGTGGGCTTCGAAACCAAAGGGAACGCGCTGCGGAGCATCTTGAAATGCATCATTTTCGATCGGAAGACCGAGCATTTTGATTTTCAATATTATGCATGAAATAGCGGAGAACCTTGAAAAATAAGGCTCTCCGCTTATTATAGGTTACTGCACTTTAGACCGCCATACTGGCTCATTATATATTGCGCGATCTTCGGATTCGGCGTCTTGATATTGACTGGATATTGTAATCTTTTTTCATATCTCCACATACGCTACACCTCCCCTTCCCACGGCCAGCGCTCTGTAAGCCAGGACCATGTGCATGCATCGTCCGCATCCTCGATCGTGAGCGGTCCAAACGATGCCTCATACGCTTTAACAGCTTCTTTCCGAAGTGCCACCACATACCGGTAATAATTCAGCGCATTCCTGTCATCCGGGTGGGTGTCCAGATAGAGAATCACATCATCCATTGCAAAGCTGGCATCATCAATCCGTTTCATCAATTTTCTGGCAGTCTCATTCATCAGCAGGCACCTCCCATCATAAACGGCAGATCCAGATCCGGAAAAATAGTTCCCCGCCTGAATGCGGTTTCCAGCGCATACGGCTGCTGCCAGGACTGAATCGGTACATATCCCATGCCGACCGGATAATTTCCGCCTCCCAGAAATGTCTGCGGCGGCCTGTTTCCTCCTGTCTGCGGATACGGGCGGGCAGGTCTGATTTCTGGCCCCTGCGGGCAAAATGCCCCATTTTCCGAAACAGGATGCACCGAACCAGCACAAGGTATTTCCGGCGGACAGGTTGGCGGTGCGGTATTTATGCAGCGATTGCCAGAAATGCCTGCCACCGGGCATGACATAAGAGGCATTCCCGAACGGCAGGCATTTTTCCGGCTGGAGTTATCCTGATAACCATTCATATTTCATTCTCCTACAAAAGCAATTATACTTTATCTTATGCAGGAAATATATAAATGCGATCGCCGCTGAAAAACAGAGCGATCATTATGTACTATTTTTTACAAAGGTAACTGATAACATCTTTTCTGGTAATAATACCGATAAAATTTTTCTGATCATCCAGCACCGGCACGAAATTCTGGTTCATGATCTTTCCCAGATGATCTTCCATATCCGCATTGACAAGTACCGGCTGATTATCGGAACGGCGTGGAATCTCAGTGATCCGCACTTTTTCCAGTCCTTTCTGCACCAGATCTGTCTTATTTTTGAGTCCCCACAGCAGGTCGCCCTCGGTTAATGTCCCTGCGTAACGCCCTGCCTTCGTGATGATCGGCACCGCAGAATACTTGTACTTTTCCATCGTATCCATTGCCTGCCCAACCGTGTCCTCCTCATTCACATAAATGACTTCACTTTTCGGTGTCAGAAAAAATAATATATTCATGGTTTACCTGTTCTCCTTTCATCTTTCCCCATACGTCCCCCATACGTATCTGTAGATTTTGTATATTTTCGTTCAAATCTGCCTTCGTTCTTCTTGATTATACCAAATCCGTCCAAAAAAGATATAAAGAAATCCTTATTTTTCCATCAAATTTTTCTATAATCGGTACTGTTCATACCCGTGACCAGTAACTATATTCCGCTCCTAATAACCCATCTCCTCATCCACAAACACAACCTCTACTTCCATCCCATTACTCGGACGCTCCAGGATCACGATCGAATGGCAAATCCGTGCCGGGCTGTTGCAGTCTACGCAGACGCCCGTTTTCGCACACGGGGTCTGGACCTGCAGACGGGCTGCGTTCTTCGGTGCTGCGATCTGTTTTGCACGTTCCATCGCAGATGTCAAATCCGGACAAACTTTATTGTTTCCAATGACAAAATATACTTTTTCCGGTCCGAATAAGGTCTGCGACACGCGGTTTCCGGTTCCATCGATATTGACCAGTTCTCCGGTTTTGGAAACACCATTGGCGCTGGTTATGTACACCTCGGCACTTCTCGCTTCCACAAGCGTCTCGCGCCCCACCTTTTTCCAGTGCCAGATCACCTCATTTTTCTCGGAAAGTGCTTCATAAAGTCCCATCTCCTGTGCCGTCACGCTTCCGCCTATCGCAACTTTTTTCCCGGAAATCTGATCTTTCAGATAGTCCAACGCAGCCTCCTTTGTATCAAAGAAACTCGTTTTAAATCCGTGACGCTCAAAATTATTCTTCAGCAGTTCCTGTTCCATCTTTGTCCTCCTTATTAAATCGTTCAATTTATAGTAACTTTTATTTATAACCTACATTGACAGCCTTTGGTCTTTGAAAATATTCGTACTTTATCTATAGTATATCAAATATTGGCAGAAAAACAAGGCAGAGCAAATTAGCTGCCCGCCTTGCTTCAAATCAACAAAATTCCCTGTCTTCATGTTTTCATACAGCAGCTTTCTGTTTCAAAACCACCTGTCACAAAACACAAACTTATCCCTTCATTTCCAATTTCTGCCACAGCCAGAACCAGACTGCAAGGCGCATCATAAACAGCATTTCAGCCTGTCATTCCAGATAATCCAGCGCATCCACCGGTTCTCCGTCGTGCATCAGCTCGAAATATACGTTATTTCCCTCAATCGAATAGTATTTGGTCGGCTCCGCCACATATCCGAGTATCGTATCTTTTGCCACATACTGCTTCTGCGCCACCTGAACGTCTTTGAGCTGTCCACAGACCGCCGTGTAGCCGCTTCCCAGATCCAGCACAACATAATTGCCGATCTCCTCATTAGAACCGACTTCGGTTACCTGCGCCTCGGCGGGTGCGGCGACCGGCTCACTCACATCGCCTTGGATAATGAGTGCCGGATTGCATTTGTATTGATCGAGCGTCGGAAAATAGATGGTCGAATCCATGCTGTAATCGAGAATTACATTGCCCTGGACCGGCCAGCTTAAACGATCGGTTCCATTGTAGGAAAGAGCGCGTGCGGCAGCTGCTCCGGCTCCCAGACTGCTCTCTTTTTCCTCCTCCATCGGCTTCTGATCGGCTTCATCCCGGTTATTGACCGAATACGAGGCGTCCGAACTTCCTGCCACCTGTGCGCGTGTTTCCGCCTGTCCGTCGTTTTCTTCTAAACGGTTCTGCGGCATCTCTTCCGCCAGGATTCCCTCCGTCTGCGGCACATCCAGATACGGATTTTTTCCATCCTGCGCATTATCTTTTCGAATTTTTACGGTTCCTGCTGCGGCTACGATTGTCAGCAGACCAAGCACTGTCATTACCAGAACAAGTTTGTCCCTGAATAACTGTCTTACTTTATTTTTCACGTTTATCACCTCGGTATTAGTCTTGCCGAAGTGAATCGTTTTATTCAGAAACGATTTGAATATTTTTAAAATAATGCTTTAAAATTTCTTCCGCGCTGCTCCCATTCTCCGCCATGAGTCCCGCCCCGTACTGCGACAACCCGTAACCATGCCCGCGCCCATAAGTAACACAGCGGATTTCGTCCCCGTCTTCCTCGAGGGAAAAAGCTGGCGACGGCACGCCTAACGCATAGCGCACCGCGTCCCCGCTGTATGTCTCCGCCCCAATCTGCACGGTTTCCACATAACCGGCGCTGTCCCGTTTCACGATCTGAATCTCCTCCAGAATCCGATCTTCTTCCAGATTTTCCAGATCCGGGTGTTCTCCCAATGCATTCAGTCCTTCTTCCAGACGTTTTTTCAGTTCTTCCCGTGTCATGCCCTGCCGCGTCAGGTAGCCGCCAGCGCCCTCATCCTCCTTTGCCGCAACCGACGCCAGATACGGATGCGCCTCATCCCCTTCGCGCGTCCGCCCCGCGCTCACTGCATGAAACAGCGGCTCAATATAATCCCCAGCCCAGATCGCCGTCTGTCCTGCGCTCTCCCGCACCGCCCCACAGATCGTCTGGTAATATTCCGGCATTCCAGCCGCCTCAAACCGGCTCTCGATCTGCTCCGGCTCCAGATAATCCATATCTAGCGCCGATTCCTCGATCGAATCTGCCCCGTCCATCTCCCGGTACAGCGCTGTCCGCGCCAGAATTGCCTGTGCCTTGACTGCCTCCTTCGGATAGCCGTCCGGAATCTGCACTGCAGTCAGACCGATCAGATATTCTTCCAGTGGGACAGCATACCCGGTTCCGTTGTTGCGGCCGCCATCCTCCCGATCCAGAAGGATGTGCCGACCATCCGTCTGACTTTCCCCTCCAGATGTTCTATCTGAATTTCCTCCGATTTTTCCTCCATCCGCCCCCTGCACACGCCCGGAAACTGCCAGTGTTGTGATATATGGGATCAAAAAAGCCGCCAGTACGGCGGCAGTTCTCTTCTTCATTTCGGTTCTCCTGTTTTGACTGTTCCAGTACGGTTTCACACATTTTCTGTTTTGCCATACCAGTAAACTTATGGTTTCAATGCCTTACAAACCTGCTTCTTTTCTCTGCCTTCCTTATCTTATGACAGGCACTCAAAAAATATCACAAGTCTACGCTCCGGCTTCTCCTCCGCCGCCCTTTGCAGTCTCTTCCAGTTTCCCCTCTATCATTCTTTTACTCCCCCAGCGTCACACCATCCAGCAGCCAGCGGAACCATCCCTTTTTCTTCATCACCACAGTTCCATGAAAGTCCATCGTCTTCTCCGGTGCCAGCACCTCATCGCCTTTTTCCAGGCAGAAACGCACCGAAACCGTGTAGTCATACGTCCGCGCCTTCTTCTCCCGCCCCGTCTCGCTCAGCTGGCAGTTCGTCACATACACGCGTTCCACCGGTGCGGAAAACTGCGATAATAAAAGGACATACGGAAGCCCCGTCTGCTCCAGCGCCTCGCATCCAGCCTCGGTTGCCGTCTTTCCATACTCTTTCGCATAGATCGCCGTCAGACCGTCCTGATACACCTCATCCAGATCAAACGCCCGGTTCGCCGTATAAAGCGAATAGATTTCCTTTTTCGCCTGCTGATAGGCGCTGTTTTTATAAGAAGCAAACAAAAACAGCGAAATGATAAAAAAGAGGGAAGCACCCACAAGAGGAACCGAAAATCCTTGTGTCCCCGGTCTTTTTCTGTATCCTCTCATAGTGTGTCCTCCCTCTTTTTACTCCTTTTACAGTGCCTTTACATCATCATCGTCCACATGGATCTTCTCCAGATGCCAGATGTCGCGCACATACTCCTCGATGGTACGATCAGAGGAGAATTTACCAGCGCTTGCTGTGTTGAGCATGGCTGCTCTCGCCCACCAGTTCTCGTCACGGTAAGCTGCCTCGACGCGTTTCTGTGCTTCCGCATAGGAACGGAAATCTTTCAGGATGAAGTAGGTATCTGCCTTGGCACTGTTCTTTGTATTTAACAGAGAATTGTAAATATCGCGGAACAGCTCCGGATCCTGCGGTGAATAGTAGCCGTTGATGAGCTGCATCAGCACGCGGCGGATATCCTGGTCGGTGTTAAAGATCTCCTCCGGGTTGTAACCGCCGTTGTTCTCATAATTGATAACCTCGTCAGCGCTCAGACCGAAGATAAATGCGTTCTCCTTGCCTACCTCCTCGACGATCTCCACGTTCGCACCATCCATCGTGCCCAGCGTCAGCGCACCGTTCAGCATGAACTTCATGTTGCCGGTACCGGACGCCTCCTTGCTGGCGGTGGAAATCTGCTCGCTGACATCCGCTGCCGCAAAAATCAGTTCTGCGTTGGAAACGCGGTAATCTTCGATAAACACAACTTTCAGCTTACCATTGATGGATTTATCATTGTTGATAACATCTGCTACGGAGTTAATCAGTTTGATCGTCTTCTTGGCAATCTGGTAACCTGCCGCTGCTTTCGCACCAAAGATAAAGGTTCTCGGAACCATATCCATGTTTGGATTGTCTTTGAGCTGGTTATACAGGTACATTACATGAAGAATATTTAAAAGCTGTCTCTTGTACTCATGGAGACGTTTTACCTGTACATCGAAAATGGAACGCGGATCAACGTCGATTCCGTTGTGTTCCTTGATGTATTTTGCCAGGCGCAGTTTATTCTGGTACTTGATGTTCATAAATTCCTGCTGGAATTTCGGATCATCGACGTATACTTTTAATTTTGCCAGGTGCGGAAGATCGGTAATCCACTCGTCGCCAATCTGCTCCGTGATCCAGTCTGCCAGAAGCGGGTTGCCATGCAGCAGGAAACGACGCTGGGTGATACCGTTTGTCTTATTGTTAAATTTCTCCGGCATCATCTCGTAGAAATCTTTCAGCTCCTGATTTTTCAGAATCTCGGTGTGAAGTTTTGCCACACCGTTGACGGAATATCCGGCTACGATCGCCAGATGTGCCATCTTGACCTGACCGTCAAAGATGATCGCCATCTTTTTAACTTTCTCATAGTTATTCGGGTACTTATTCTGTACCTCGATCAGAAAACGGCGGTTGATCTCTTCCACAATCTGGTATACACGCGGAAGCAGGCGGGAGAACAGCTCGATCGGCCATTTTTCCAGTGCCTCTGCCATGATAGTGTGGTTGGTGTATGCACAACATTTTGTTGTGATACCCCACGCCTCATCCCAGTTTAAGCCTTCCTGATCCAGGAGCAGGCGCATCAGCTCAGCAACTGCCACGGTCGGATGCGTATCGTTCATCTGGAATACGATCTTCTCCGGCAGTTTGTGAATATCATCGTTTGTCTCTTTGAATTTCTTCAGAGCAACCTGTAAGCTGGCAGAAATGAAGAAATACTGCTGTTTAAGACGCAGCTCTTTACCCGCATAGTGGTTGTCGTTCGGATAAAGGACCTCAACCAGGTTCTTCGCCAGATTCTCCTGCTCGACCGCCTTCTGGTAATCACCCTTGTCAAATGCAGAAAGGCTGAACGTGTCGATCGGCTGTGCATCCCAGATACGCAGGGTGTTGACTACGTTATTGCCGTAGCCGACAATCGGCATATCATACGGAACTGCCAGAACAGACTGATAACCTTCCTGTACAAAATGGTTGCGCTCACCGTCCCACTCGGTCTTGACATAACCGCCAAATTTAACCTCGGTCGCATACTCCGGGCGGCGAAGCTCGAACGGATAACCGTTTTTCAGCCACTCATCCGGCACCTCCACCTGATAGCCGTCTTTAATTTTCTGCTTGAACATACCGTAATGGTAACGGATGCCGCAGCCGTAAGCCGGATAACCAAGAGTTGCCAGGGAATCCAGAAAACATGCTGCCAGACGCCCCAGACCGCCGTTTCCAAGTGCCGGATCCGGCTCCTGATCCTCAATCGCATTGAGGTCAAAACCAAGCTCTTCCAGTGCTTCCTTCACTGCTTTTTTCGCACCCAGGTTGATGATATTGTTACCAAGCGCACGTCCCATCAGAAACTCCATAGAAAGGTAATATACCTTCTTTGCGCCTGTCTCGTCAAACTGCTTCTGAGTTGCAATCCAGTCGTCGATAATCACATCCTTGATCGCATAGGACACAGCCTGGAATATCTGCTGCGGTGTCGCCTCGTCGATCGTTCTGCGGTACTGGTTCTTTACATTTTCGATAATACTCTTTTTAAACTCTTCTTTGCTGATCTCGCGCATCCTGTCCTCCTAATATTCGTAGTATCACGGTTTCCCGCCAGGCACATCAGTCAGTCGTTTTCTCAACACCAAACATACCTTTTTCGCCATTGATATCCCACTCTTTTGTGTATCCGCCCATGGTGCCAATCAGGATATTATCAGCCAGAACCTCTTTCTTGATTTCCTCTGTATGGTTCTTTAAAATTTCTGCAAGTTTATCATTTCCGTCCTGGAAGACGTTGATATGGTTCATTACCTCAAAACCGGCTTCCTTACGCATCGTCTGAATCTTACTGATGATCTCGCGGACAAAGCCCTCTTCAATGAGTTCCGGTGTCAGATTGGTGTCCAGAACAACGGTAACGAAATTGTCACCCTCAGATACAAAGCCCGGTACCTGTGCCATGTCAATCAGAAGATCTTCTTTTGCCAGCTCTACCTTTGTACCGTCCTGCGTCTCAAAGCTTAAAAGGTCGGTTTCATTTAAGGTATCCATCGCCTGATTTCCGTCCAGACCTGCAAGAATCTCTTTGATCTCGTTTACATACTTGCCATACTTGCGTCCAACAGTACGAAGCTGCGGCTTGAAGCTGTAGGAGGTAAATGCGCGGACATCATCCGTGAACTCTACCTTCTTCACATTCAGCTCATCCTGGATGATTTCCTGATAGAACTCCGGCAGAGCGGTCTCTGCCTTCACGAACATACGTCCGATCGGCTGACGGTTCTTGATGTTAGCAGTATTTCTTGCTGCACGACCCAGAACAACAACCTTCAGGACTTCTTCCATCTTCGCTTCCAGATCCTTGTCGATGTGCGCCTCATTTGCAACCGGGAAGTCGCACAGATGGATGCTCTCCGGTGCCTCTTTATCCAGACTGCGAACCAGATTCTGGTAAATGTCTTCGGTCATGAACGGAATCATCGGAGCCGCTACCTTCGCTACGGTTACCAGTGCGGTGTAGAGTGTCATGTACGCATTGATCTTATCCTGCTCCATGCCCTTCGCCCAGAAACGCTCACGGCTTCTTCTGACATACCAGTTACTCATATCATCGACGAAATCCTGGAGCGCTCTTGCAGCCTCCGGAATGCGGTAGTTGCCCAGATCGTCGTCCACCTCTTTGATGAGGCTGTTTAACTTAGACAGCAGCCATTTGTCCATAACCGGAAGTTTATCGTATTCCAGCGTATATTTGGTTGCGTCAAAATTATCAATATTCGCATAGAGTACAAAGAATGCATAGGTATTCCAGAGAGTACCCATGAAACGTCTCTGTCCCTCGATAACGGCTTTTCCGTGGAAACGGTTCGGCAGCCACGGTGCACTGTTAATGTAGAAATACCAGCGGATCGCGTCAGCGCCGTAAGTCTGCAGTGCATCGAACGGGTCAACCGCGTTGCCCTTGGACTTACTCATCTTCTGTCCGTTCTCATCCTGGACATGCCCCAGAACGATAACATTCTTGTACGGCGCCTTGTTAAAGATCAGGGTCGAGATAGCTAACAGGGAGTAGAACCATCCACGCGTCTGATCAACCGCCTCGGAGATGAAATCTGCCGGGAACTGCTGCTCAAACAGTTCTTTATTTTCAAATGGATAATGATGCTGTGCAAATGGCATGGAACCGGAATCAAACCAGCAGTCGATAACCTCCGGTACACGGTGCATCTGTTTGCCGCACTTCGGGCAGGTGATCGTCACATCATCGATGAATGGGCGGTGAAGCTCAACCTCTCCATTTGCCTCCTGATCCATCTCTTTTGCATATTTTTTCACAACGTCCGTGTAGTTCGGGCTCATAGATTTTAATTCTGCCTGGCTTCCGATCGCGTGCTGGCAGCCGCACTCGCACTCCCAGATATTTAATGGAGTACCCCAGTAACGGTTACGGCTCACGCCCCAGTCCTGGACATTCTCCAGCCAGTCGCCGAAACGCCCTTTACCGATGCTCTCCGGAATCCAGTTGATCGTGTTGTTGTTGCGGATCAGGTCATCCTTGACTGCGGTCATCTTGATGAACCAGGATTCACGTGCATAGTAGATAAGTGGTGTATCGCAGCGCCAGCAGTGCGGGTAGCTATGCTCAAATACCGGTGCAGAGAACAGAAGTCCGCTTTCTCTTAATGCTTTCAGAACCTCCGGATCGGCTTTCTTGCAGAACATACCAGCCCACGGAGTCTCCTTCGTCATCTCGCCCTTGCCGTCTACCAACTGTACGAACGGAAGGTCATATTTTCTGCCGACCTTGGAGTCATCCTCACCAAATGCCGGCGCGATGTGTACGACACCGGTACCATCGGTCAGTGTTACATAATTATCGCAGACAATGTAGAATGCTTTCTTATGCTGTTTTTCACAGGTTGCTACGGCATAGTCAAATAATGGCTCATACTCTTTATATTCCAGATCTTTTCCGACAAAGGTTTCCAGGACATCGTAAGTGCCCTCGCCCAGAACGGTATCACACAGCGCCTGCGCCATATAATAAACCGTGCCATCCTCTTTCATTTTTACCTTTACATATGTCTCGTCCGGATTTACACAGAGCGCCACGTTGGACGGAAGTGTCCACGGGGTGGTCGTCCATGCAAGAATGTATGCATCTTCGCCCTTTACCGGGAATTTAGCAATCGCAGAACGCTCTTTGACGTCCTTATATCCCTGTGCCACCTCATGGCTGGACAGCGGGGTGCCGCAGCGCGGGCAGTACGGTACAATCTTGAAGCCCTTATAAAGAAGTCCCTTGTTCCAGATTTCTTTTAATGCCCACCACTCAGACTCAATGAAGCTGTTGTGGTAGGTAACATACGGATGCTCCATGTCTGCCCAGAAACCAACGGTGTTGGAGAATTTTTCCCACATTCCTTTGTATTTCCAGACACTCTCTTTACAGTGCTCGATGAACGGCTCCAGACCATACTGCTCAATCTGCTCCTTGCCGTCCAGTCCCAGCATCTTCTCTACTTCCAGCTCAACCGGAAGACCGTGAGTATCCCATCCAGCCTTTCTCGGAACCATGTAGCCCTTCATCGCGCGGTATCTCGGAATCATATCCTTGATAACACGGGTCAGCACGTGTCCGATGTGCGGCTTGCCGTTTGCGGTAGGCGGTCCGTCATAGAATGTATAGGTCGGTCCCTGCTTACGGCTGTCGATACTCTTCTTAAAAATCTGCTCATCTTCCCAGAACTTCTCAATGTTCTTTTCACGTTCCACGAAATTCATGTTTGCCGGAACTTTGTTGTACATGATAAATT
>OLRX01000093.1_pt1 | contig 77574 bp, 76 predicted proteins | sample 1672991 | NCBI WGS metagenome assembly OLRX01 (sample SAMEA3136744, study PRJEB25190) | human gut metagenome | biome: human gut; feature: human-associated habitat; material: faeces | place: Austria | collected 2013
ACGGCTGGCAATAAAACCGCTGTAATGGCGTACAATCTGGTTGACTGCTTCAATAGTTCTTTCTATGTATTGTAAAAAACCACATTGAGGGTCAGACTTTTCTAGTGTAGGCGGATGGCTTTTTTTAACGGTTTACCGAATGTAGATATATGCTTCCTCCTGTAAGCCGCTGTCTGTATCAAGTAGTGAACTTTAAAAATCATCTGTATTTGAGGATTTGAAATGGGAAATGTATACTACTATTCGCTCGGCATCACAGGGGATGAGCTTTGGAGCGACCCGAACGACAGTGACCGCCTTATGGTGCTGTATGCCGGCATACAGCGGGAACAAATTGCAAAAAGCTATAAAATCCAACATACTCCAGGCGGGCGGGCTTTTGTCCGTGTGAGCAATGGGCGGCGCATCTATCTTGATGAGGCGCTCAACACCCGAATCAGGTAAGCTGCCTGCGGCTGACAAAGAGGAATGTTCGCAATCCCCACGGCTGGGAAGTGAAGTTCATAGTCATAGTGCATAGCTGTGAACGCACATCCGCAGCTGGCGGACACAGTGAATGGATTGGGGAATATTTTTGAAAAGCATAAAAGAGTGCGGAGATTGACCATATAGGTCTTTCTCCGCACCCTTTCATTTTACCCGTATTTCGCAGACTTTAATTCTAACAGGAGTCAGTTAAGAAACAAAGTAAATGATGAAATTAAAGAATATGTTTGTAAGAGTTTTGGTGTGTGGAACCACAATTGTGCAGGAAGATGTCCTGTGTAGCTCAGTGACTTAACGCTGAAATATCTCCAGCAGCTGTCTGATATTCTTCTTTCCAAACGATACCTGTTCTCCATCATTAACAATCAAGCAGGGGACACTCATGACCTGATACTTTTCCCGAAGGTCCGGGAAGTGATTCAGGTCATAGACTTGGGCGGTGATGTGCGGATTTTCTGCGGCGATCCGCTGGGCCGCCGTTACCAGCTCTGGGCACATGGTACAGGAGAGGGAGACCAGGATCTCTAATTTGATAGGTTTCTGGATTGACTGGATCGCTGCTCTTGTATCTTCGTCCAGAGCTTGCCCCGGCCCGGCGGCGTTGTAGAGGCCCAGGACGAAGGAGGTGAACTCGTGGCCGCCGGGGACTCCGTAGAAAGCGAGCCCCGTCCAGCTCCCATCTGGCCGGAAAACCCGGACGCAGGGCAGGTGTTCCATCTCTCCGACCTCTCCTGTCTCCGTTGTGAGTTTGCTGCTCTGTGCCGCCAGCTCCTCCATATACTGTTTCAGTTCGACCGAAAGAGGCGTTTCGTCCAGATACAGCCGCAGAACCAGAGGTGAGGCCATCCGGGCAAACACCGTATGGAGCTGGGCCAGCATATCCCCCGTAAAAAGCGTGCTGTTTGTTTCGGCGGATGCCGTCGTTTCTTCTGCACGGCTCACTGGGGCCTTGGGATAAATGCCGGTCTTTTTCTGTATGGCAGCGCACAGGCGTTCCAGCTCCGTGGCGGCAAGGGCGCCGTCTCCCACGGCGGTAACGACCTGGCGCAGAGGCTTGACACATACATCGCCCGCAGCGTACAGGCCGTCCACAGTCGTCTTTTGGCTCCGGTCTGTGAGGATATAGCCCTGGTCATTCAATTCAGCCAAGCCACGCACCAGCTCTGTGGCCGGCTCATAACCGGCAAAGACGAACACGCCGAAGGTCTCTCCGTCCGCCGCGTGGTGCTTGGTCACTTGACCGGTTTGGGTATTTCGGTACCGGAGATAACGAAGCGCAGTGTCGCCGGAAACCTCCTCCACCTCTGTGTTGGTGAGGACCATGATCTTCTCGTGGTTTCTGGCTGCGTCCGCTGTTGCCTGGGCGCAGGAGAAGTCGTCTCCCCGGATGAGGATGGTCACATGGCGGGCGTACTTGGTCAGGAACACGCTCTCCTCCGCCGCAGCGAAGCCGCCGCCCACCACAAAGACATCCTTCCCGGTGAAGAACTCCCCATCGCAGGTGGCGCAGTAGGCAACACCCCGCCCCCGGAACTGCGCTTCACCCTGGAAACCCACTATACGGGGATGGGCACCGGTGGCCAGCAGGACGCCGAAGCACTTCAAATCACCCCGCCCAGTGCGCACAGTCTTTACATCACCAATCAGACCCAGCTCGGTGACCTCCGCCAGGAGGAATTCTGCTCCGAAGGACTCGGCCTGTTTCCGCATGGTTTCCGTGAGCGCGGCGCCGCTGGTTCGCTCCACCCCGGGGAAATTGACGACTTCAGCGGTAATGGTAATCTGCCCGCCGAAGTGATCCTTTTCCACGACCACGACCCGGTAGCGGGCCCGGGCCAGATAGAGGGCGGCGGTCAATCCCGCCGGCCCTCCTCCGATGACCACGACATCGTAGAAATTTTCCATCCGCTCCATGGCTTACAGCTGCCCCACTAAATCCAGGCTGGGCTTCAGGGTCTCGGCGCCGGGCTGCCACTTCGCCGGGCACACCTCGTCTCCATGCTCCGCCACAAACTGGCAGGCCTGCACCTTCCGCAGGAGTTCATCGGCGTTCCGGCCCACATTGCCGGCGTTGACCTCATAGGCCACAATTTTCCCATCTGGATTTACGATGAAGCTGCCCCGCTCGGCTACGCCGTCCGCCTCGATATAGACCTCAAAGTCTTTGGCCAGACAATGGGTGGGGTCGGCCAGCATGGGATACTGGATCTTCTGGATGCGCTCGGAGGCGTCATGCCACGCCTTATGGACGAAGTGGGTATCGCAGGAAACAGAGTAGATTTCGCAGCCGATGGCCTGGAATTTCTCATAGAGATTGGCCAGATCCTCCAATTCCGTGGGGCACACGAAGGTAAAATCGGCAGGATAGAAGAAGAACACGCTCCACTTGCCCAGCACTTCTCCCTTGGAGACGGCACGGAAAGCGTTGTTCTGGTAGCACTGTACGGTGAAATCGGCAATTTCTTTCTGAATCAGGGACATGGGTGGTTCAACCTCCATTCATATTTCTTGAGGTTAGCAATAACTAACCACAAGAAAATTATAAGGGGTTTCCGGCTCCTTGTCAAGAGGGAGTGCAGATGCCTTTGAACATATATTGCTCGACTCAATAAAAGTGCTTCTATATAAGTCGGTGGGCTTGATTTTTGCGTTAAACAGGTGTATACTGCTCGGTAGTTAGTTGCCGATAACCTATTTTAAGGGATGAGGGTGCCTATGGAACTTCTGCGATCTTTCCTTCGCAACACACGAAAACCGGAAGGTTTTCTGGGCAAGTGCATGGTAGCCAGCATGAATTATGCCCATGCCGCCCTGGCGGACTGGGGACTGGGCTATTTACCGGAAACAGGTCCCGTCAGGATTGCGGAATTGGGCTGCGGCGGCGGCCGAAACATCCGGGCCCTTCTGCGAAAATACCCTGCCGCAACTGTCACCGCCCTGGACTATTCAGAAATATCCGTGGAAAAGGCCAGAAATATCAATCAGGAAGAACTGCAGGTTGGCCGTTGCCGTGTCATACAAGGGGATGTGTCGCACCTTCCCTTTGAGGATGGGGTGTTTGATCTGGCGACTGCCTTTGAAACGGTATATTTTTGGCCCGGCCCCACGGAGAGTTTCCGGGAGGTGTACCGCACCTTGCGGCCGGGCGGCGTCTTTCTGATCGTCAATGAGGTGGACGGAGAAAATCCCCGAGACAGCAGGTGGCTTTCTGTCATTGATGGGATGAAGATATTCAACCGGAGCCAGTTTGTCACCTTTCTCACCGAGGCTGGTTTTTCTAAGGTTATCGTGAAGCGGGATGCGAAAAGGCACTGGCTCTGTGTGCTGGCGATTCGGGATGATGCGGGGTATTTAGGCAATACATAACACAGAGAGGTCCCTTATGAAAAATGCGGGAGGATTTCTATGAACTGGACGCGCAGCATCTTGGACGGGCTCGCTATGGCGGCCTATTTTAACCTGTTCGCCGCAGCGGCTGCGCTGTGTAAGCCCCGGCTGATGTTTCCCTGCTATCCGCCCGCCATCATCAAGGCGGCCAAGGAGCCGCCTACAAAGCGGGAAGCTGCCGGATATTGGCGGTGGATCATCTTTGGGGAATTGCTCCCGCTGTTGCTTTACGGCGCCCTCAGCGCAGTGGCGGGCGGGACACATGGTTTTTGGCGCCTGGCGTTAACGGGCTACATCCAGTGGATGATGGTCAACATAGGCGATCTGTTTTTTCTTGATGTGTGGCTAATCCAGAAAAAGGCGAAAAACCGTTTTGTGCTCCCCGGCACAGAGGGCCATCCCGGCTATGAGTTCAAGGCATGGATGAAGGATTATGCGCTACCGGAGCATCTGCTCCAGTGGACGCTCTTGCTGTGCCCGCTGCTGGCGGCGGCTCAGGCGGGATTGGGACTGTTATTTCAAAAATTATGATACGAGGAGACGGGCGGATGAAATATGAAAAATCCCGACAAGAGGAGATCCACCTTGGTGCTCACGGCGAGGACTATGGAAGTTGGATGTCCAACCCGGTCTTTTACATGGTGGGCGGACTGCTGGTCCTGTCAGTGGTGCTGGCGATGCTGTCCTTTGTGGTGTTCCGGCTGCCATGGCTGGGAGCGGTTTTTTCGGTGGTTGCCGCAGCATTTCTGGCCCTGCTCTGTTGGAGCGGCTGGATACGAAAACAATACGCCTTCGGCGGCGGGATGATGGAGCGGACCCACCAGTGCCTGCTTGCCCATCTGGGCTTTGACGGCAGGGGGACGCTGCTGGATGTGGGCTGCGGCTCCGGCGCCCTGTCCATCCGGGCGGCCCTCACCTGGCCGGAAGCGCAGGTCACCGGTATCGACTATTGGGGCGCGGCATACGGCTACGGCCAGGCCATGTGCGAGAGCCATGTGAACGACGCGGTAAGGAAGGCCTTTCCGGTGAAAAAGGTCACCTCGTCCCGAAGCAAGCGGGAGACCGTGGTGCTCTCGGAGACGGAGCTGGACGAGGACGCCCTGCGCGCGGCCATCTCCGCCACCGGCTATGAAGCGGGAGAAATCCGGCAGGAACCTTGGGAGAAAAAAGGGCTGTTTGGCCGATAAGTATCTGAGATACAGATCAATCGAGAGGAGGCAAGAGGATGCTGGCAGAATTTTTGTCAAAACAGGGGGAATGGACACAAGTGATGCCTGGTGCGCGAGCCTGCCTGTTCTCCCTGTGCGAGAGGTCATTCCCTCTGCCCCTCCGGTTGGAACCTCTGCACTTTGAGGTATTGTTCTGCCTGGCCGGGATGGTGACTCTGACCCGGCGGGATGGTTCGGCTCTGAGGTTAGGTACCCGGCAGGTGCTTCTCCTCACCGACATCTCTGATCTGACCGATACCAGAGTGGAGACCGGCTTAAAGGGTGTGCTGGTGGCGGTGGACGCTCGGGGTGCCCGGGCGAGTCTAAAAGCCATTTGTGACCTGCTGGGCGGTTTGACTTTGAACACGGATCAAGTACGGCGGTGGATGGTCAGCCGGGGCGGCTGCGCTGTGGAGGGGCCCTCTCGCTGGAGCCAGGCGGCCTTCGCTGACCTGGATCGTTTGCCCCAGAGCGAGCGGGCACGCTGGTGCGTGTGGAAGTCGGTGGAACTGTTGTATCTGCTCTCTGCCCAGGGGAAACCAGCGGCGGAAATGGCCCCGGTGCTGGATCAGGAGATGATCCGGACCTTGGCAGAAACCCGCCGATATATGGAGGATAATCTGGACGAACCCCTCTCCATATCAACTTTGAGCCGCCGTGCCTGCCTCTCTGCAACTACATTCAAGGAGGGGTTCCGTCGCCTGTACGGACTGCCGGTCCACACCTGGCTGCAGCAGCGGAGGATGGAGCGTGCGGCGGAGTTGCTGCGGGACTCCTCTCTTAGCGTGCTGGGGGTAGCCCAGTCAGTGGGATACAGCAGCGCCAGCCAGTTCTCCGCCGCTTTTCGGCGGCAGTATGGCATGTCTCCAACCATGTATCGAAAAATGTCTGAACCGGCATAACATCGTCTGATTCGGTGAGACACAGCATTGTTTATCCTTTATAATACTCAGATACATAAAAAGCTTGTTTCCGGACAGGAGGAGATTTCAATGAAACAACATCGCTTCTGGGCCTGGGGTGCCGTGATTTGCATGGTCATGGTGATGATTACGGGCTACAAACACAAATAAAGCAGAAAGGAAAGATTTCCATGATGAAACACTATGTCAGACTGGCCTGCTTCGTGGGCGGCACTCTGTTCGGCTCCGCCGGCGTGAAGCTGCTCACCAGCAAAGACGCCAAGAAAGCTTATACTCACATTACCGCCGCCGGCCTGCGGATGAAGGATAGCGTGATGGAAACTGTGACCTGTGTGCAGGAGAACGCCGCCGACATCCTGGCCTCTGCAAAGGACATCAACGAGACCCGAGCCGCCAAGGAAGCTGAGACCCAGGTGGAGGATCAGGAAGCCTGAAAATTGCGGAAGGGAGCCGGAAAACGGCTCCCTTTTTTCCATGAGGAGAGATTTAGTATGCAAGCAACCATCGTACATGAGAGCCGGGGGCGGATGCGTCTGCGGCTCCGCCAAAAAAATATATCCATTCGCCAGGCGGATCTGCTGGAAACCTGGCTGAAGGGACAGCCCTGGACCCGGGAGGCCGTGGTCCATGAGCGCACCTGCTGCGTCATTGTAACCTATACGGGAGACCGGGAAGCCGTCCTCTCCGCCCTCGGTGCGTTCACTTGGGCCGGGGCGGAGTCATCCGTCATCCTGCCCGGCCACAGCACCCGGACTCTGAACCGAGAGTTCCAGGAGAAACTGGTGGGCAAGGTGGCGGTGAAAGCAGCCACTACCCTGTTTTTGCCCGCCCCGCTGCGGATCGCCCGGATTGTCTGGCACATGATCCCCTTTCTGCACAGAGGTCTGCGCTGCCTGGGACATCGTCAGATCAAGGTGGAGATGCTGGATGCGTTGTCCATCGGGATCTCCGTCTGCCGCAGGGACTTCGGTACTGCCGGCACTGTCATGTTTTTGTTGGAGATCGGTGAACTGCTGGAGGATTGGACTCGGAAGAAATCCGTAGCCGACCTGGCAGAGAGCCTGTCTCTCCATGTGGATCGGGTGTGGCTGAAAACCGAGGCTGGTGAAGTGCTCACCTCCATCGGCCAGATCAGACCCGGCGACTGGGTCGTGGTTCGAGCCGGAAGCGTCATCCCCCTGGACGGCGTGGTGGAGGAGGGGGAGATCACCGTCAACCAGGCGTCCCTCACCGGCGAGTCCGTCCCCGTGGCCAAGCAGCGCGGCGGCGCGGTGTACGCCGGCACCGTAGTGGAGGAGGGAGAGTGTGTCCTGGAGGTGAAGCAGGCCACCGGCCAGAGCCGCTATGACCAGATTGTGGAGATGATCCAGCGGTCTGAGCAGATGAAGTCTGCCGCCGAAGCCAAAGCGTCCAACTTGGCGGACAAACTGGTGCCCTATACCTTTGCCGGCAGCCTGGTGAGCCTTGCCCTCACCCGGAACGTGACCCGGGCCTTGTCGGTACTTATGGTGGACTTCTCCTGCGCCCTAAAGCTGGCCATGCCCCTGGCGGTGATCTCCGCCATGCGGGAAGCGGGACGGGAGCACATCACCGTCAAGGGCGGAAAATTCCTGGAGGCGGTGGCGAAAGCGGATACCATCGTCTTTGACAAGACCGGAACCCTCACCCACGCCTGCCCCCGGGTGGCAAAGATTTTTACCTTCAACGGAAAGATAGAGAATGAAATGCTCCGTCTGGCCGCCTGTTTGGAGGAGCACTTCCCCCACTCCATGGCCAACGCCGTAGTGGAGGAGGCCAAACGCCGGGGCTTGCACCACGAGGAGCGCCACGCCAAGGTGGAGTACCTGGTGGCCCACGGCATTGCCAGTTCAGTGGATGGGGAGCAGGTGCGCATCGGCAGCGCCCACTTCATCTTCGAGGATGAGAAGTGCGTGATCCCGGAGGAGGAGCGGGCCAAGTTCGACGCGCTGCCCCCGGAGTATTCCCAGCTCTATCTTGCCATCAACGGGGTGCTCTCCGCCGTGATCTGCATCTCCGATCCTCTGCGGGAGGAGGCGCGGGAGGTGCTCTCCGCCCTGCGGGTCCTGGGTGTGCGGAATGCCGTCATGCTCACCGGGGACAGCCCCCGCACCGCCGCTGCCATCGCGGAACAGCTCGGGGTGGATGCCTTTCGGGCCGGGGTGCTGCCGGCGGACAAGGCGGAGTATGTGGCCGCTTTGCGGAAGGAAGGGCATACTGTCCTTATGGTGGGAGACGGCATCAACGACTCTCCGGCCCTCTCCGAGGCGGATGCCGGCATCGCCATCAGCGACGGGGCGGCCATCGCCAGGGAGATCGCCGACATCACCATTGCCGCCGACAGCCTGTGGGAACTGGTGCGCCTGCGGCAGCTGGCCATGGCCCTGATGCGCCGCATCCGGAATAACTACCGCTTTGTCATCGGGTTCAACGGGGCGCTCATCGGTCTTGGCGTGACGGGCATTCTGCCTCCAACCACCTCCGCCATGCTCCACAACCTGTCTACTCTTGGCGTAAGCCTCCACAGTATGACTGCCCTGCCAATGGCCGGGCAAGAGACAGAAGCACGGAAGGATCTGTAAAGTTCAGAAGATCTCACATGGATTTGTTTCGAACATTGACTGAACGGAGGAACGGAATTATGAAGAAGAACACCTTGTATCTGATCGGTGCTGTGGCCGGTGCTCTGTTGCTGCTGCTGGCGGTGCCCTTGGGACACCTCTATATCGGATGGTATTTATCTGCATGCGGCGGGATGGATACGGAAAGCTATCTGCGGCTTATGCAGAGCGCAGTAACCGGCCTTCAGATTTTTGGGGGCGTCCTCATGGGCCTGTTCGGCACGGCGTATCTTTTCCGGCGTAAACCGTAAGCGATGATTTTATACTCGAATGCCCCGGTGTGCAGTTATACGCCGGGGCATCCTTCGTTGTGCGCCGCAGGAAATTTTTCTCTGGCTCTTGACAAATTGATTCACTGGTCGTACTATAACATTGTTATGTAACACTGCTATAAGGAGGGCCACGCCATGGAAGAAAAATCTACCGCCACCCTGGAGAATATCCAGGAGGCCGCTCTGACGGAATTTCTGGACAAGGGCTTTCTTGGGGCCTCCCTGCGGCAGATCGTGAAGAACGCCGGGGTGACCACCGGTGCGTTCTACGGGTATTTCCCCAACAAAGAGGCGCTGTTTGCCGCCATTGTAGAGCCCCACGCCGCCATCCTGATGGAAAAGTTTATGGAGGCGCAGACCTCCTTCGCCAAACTTCCGGAGAAGGAGCAGCCATCTCACATGGGAGAGGACTCCAGAACCTATGTGGATTGGATGGTGGATTATGTGTGCCGGCACCGGGAGCCGGTGAAGCTGCTCCTCACCCGCGCGGAGGGGACCGGCTACGAGAACTTTGTCCACAATATGGTGGAGGTTGAGGTGGAATATACCCTCCGGTATCTGGAGGTGCTCCGCCGCCTGGGCCGGAGCATCCCGGAGCTGAGCCGGTCCCTGTGCCACATCATCGCAAGCGGTATGTTCAATGGGCTGTTCGAGATCGTGGTCCATGATATGCCGCGGGAGCAAGCCCTGCGGGATGTGGAACAGTTCCGCAGCTTCTACACTGGCGGATGGCTGAAATTGATGGGGGGATAACCCCTGTCTTTTTTGAATATTGGTTAGTTATTGCTAACTTAAAAGGAGGCTTTTCTTTATGAAGCAGAAGAAAAAGAGCGATGTGGCCGCCCTGCTGGACTATGCGGGCAGCCACAGAGGGCTGACCTTTCTGGGGCTGGCCCTGTCGGCGGCGGCCATGCTGCTGAGCATGGCGCCCTACATCTGTATCTGGCTGGCGGCCCGGGATCTGATCGAGGTTGCCCCGGACTGGACGGCGGCCCAGAGCGTCACCCGGTACGGCTGGATGGCGTTTGCGACCGAGGTGGGCGGGATCGCGCTGTATTTTGCCGGCCTGATGTGTACCCATCTGGCGGCGTTTCGCACGGCGGCCAACATCCGCAAGCGGGGCGTGGCCCATGTGATGGAGGCCCCGCTGGGCTGGTTCGACGCCAACGCCTCCGGTCTCATCCGGGGACGGCTGGATGCCGCTGCGGCGGATACCGAGACGCTGCTGGCCCATAACCTGGCAGACATCGTGGGCACCATTACCCTGTTTGTGGCCATGCTGGCCCTGATGTTTGTCTTTGACTGGCGGATGGGCTGCGCCTGCCTGCTGGCGGCAGTCGTCTCCATCCTCTCCATGTTTGCCATGATGGGCGGCAAAAACGCACAGCTTATGGCCGAATACCAGGCCGCCCAGGATCGGATGACCAAGGCGGGCACCGAGTATGTCCGGGGCATCCCGGTGGTGAAGATCTTCCAGCAGACGGTGTGGTCCTTCAAGGCGTTCCAGCAGGCCATCGAGGAGTACAGCGCCAAGGCGGAGCACTATCAGGCGGATGTATGCCGGGTGCCCCAGTCCATCAACCTGACCTTTACCGAGGGAGCCTTTGTGTTCCTGGTCCCGGCGGCGCTGTTCCTGGCCCCCGGCGCCCTGGCCGCCGGGAGCTTCGCCGGGTTTGTCACGGACTTTGCCTTTTACGCGGTGTTCTCCGCCATCATCTCCACCGCTCTGGCCCGGGTCATGTTCGCGGCCTCCGGTATGATGCTGGCCTCCACCGCCCTGGGGCGCATCAGTACGGTCATGGACGCGCCGGCGCTGACCATTCCGGAGCACCCCAAGACGCCCCGGGACGGCCGTGTGGAGTTCGCGGATGTGAGCTTCACCTATGACGGAGCGGAACGCCCCGCCCTCTCCCATGTGTCCTTCACGGCGGAGCCGGGGCAGACGGTGGCCCTGGTGGGACCCTCCGGCGGAGGCAAGACCACGGCGGCCAGCCTGATCCCCCGGTTCTGGGATGTATCCTCCGGCGCTGTCCGGGTGGGCGGCGTGGATGTGCGGGAGGTGGATCCTCATGTGCTCATGGATCAGATCGCGTTTGTGTTCCAGAACAGCCGCCTGTTCAAGACCTCCATCATGGAGAATGTCCGGGCCGCGAAGCCGGACGCCAGCCGGGATGAGGTGCGCGCCGCCCTGATGGCGGCCCAGTGCGGAGACATCCTGGAAAAACTCCCCCAGGGCATGGACACCTTGATCGGCACCGAGGGCACCTATCTCTCCGGCGGTGAGCAGCAGCGCATCGCGCTGGCCCGGGCCATTTTGAAGGACGCCCCCATCGTGGTGCTGGATGAGGCAACCGCCTTCGCTGACCCGGAGAACGAGGCGCTGATCCAGAAGGCGTTTACCAAACTGACCCAGGGCCGCACCGTCATCATGATTGCCCACCGGCTGTCCACGGTGGTGAGCGCGGACAAGATCCTGGTGCTGGATGAGGGCCGTATTGTGGAAGCGGGGACCCACAAGGAGCTGGCGGCTGCCGGCGGGCTGTACGCCAAAATGTGGGCGGACTACAACCAGGCGGTCCAGTGGAAGATCGGCAGCGAGAAGGAGGCGGTATAAATGTTCAGCAAGAACTTTCAGCGGAAATATGCCCTGACAGACCAGGGCCTGCGAAATGTCCGGAAGGGAGCCTTCTGGACGGTGATCGTCAACCTGGTGGTCATGGCGGGCATGGGCATTTTGTATCTGCTCATGGGCGGATTTATGGGTACCTTGACCGAGGGGGCGTCTCTGCCCGGGCCGCTCCTGTTCGCGGGCCTGACGGTGCTGTTCGTTGTGCTGTCTTTCGTGACCCATCTCCAGCAGTATCAGGCCACATACGGCCTTGTCTACAATGAGGTCAAGGGCACCCGCCTGTCCCTTGCGGAGCGGCTGCGCAAGCTCCCTCTGGGCTACTTCGGCAAGCGGGACCTTGCCGACCTGACGGAGACCATCATGGGAGATGTGAACCGGATGGAGCATGTCTGGAGCCATGTGCTGGGGTACCTCTGGGGGGCCTATATCTCCACGGCTATCATCGCCGTTTGCCTGCTGGTGTATGACTGGCGGCTGACCATCGCCTGCCTCTGGGGGGTTCCGGTGGCATTCGCCCTGCTCTTTGGCGCCCGGAAGCTCACCGCCCGGGCTTCGGAGCGGACCAAGGCAGCGGCGCTCCGGGTATCCGACGGCATCCAGGAGGCATTGGAAAATGTCCGGGAGATCCGGGCCGCCAATCAGGAAGCGCGGTATCTGGAGGGGCTGAATCAAAAGATCGACGAACACGAAACGGTCACCATCCGGGGAGAACTGGGCACAGGCATCTTTGTCAACGCCGCCAGCGTCATCATGCGGCTCGGGGTGGCCACCACCATCCTGGTGGGCGCGGACCTGATCCTCTCCGGCCAGATCGACTTCATGCTGCTGTTCCTGTTCCTGCTGGTCATCACCCGGGTGTACGCGCCCTTCGACCAGAGCCTGGCACTCATCGCGGAGATGTTCGTCTCCCAGGTGTCTGCCGACCGCATCAACGAGATCTATGATACCCCGGCCGTCAGGGGGGTGGATACCTTCCAGCCCCAGGGCCACGACATTGTGTTTGAACATGTGGGCTTCGCCTATGACAAAAAGAAGGTGCTGGACGGCGTCAGCTTCACCGCGAAGGAGGGAGAGGTGACCGCCCTGGTGGGACCCTCCGGCTCCGGCAAAAGCACCTGCGCCCGGCTGGCTGCCCGTCTGTGGGAAATCTCGGAGGGAACGATCCAGGTGGGCGGCGTGGACATCTCCACCGTGGACCCGGAGGTGCTGCTCACCGACTACTCCATGGTGTTCCAGGATGTGGTGCTCTTCGACGACACGGTGATGGAGAACATCCGTTTGGGCAGGCGCGGCGCCACTGATGAAGAGGTCCGGGCCGCGGCGGAGGCCGCCAACTGCGACGAGTTCGTGCGGCGGCTGCCCAAGGGCTACGATACGCCCATTGGGGAAAATGGCGCCAGGCTGTCCGGCGGGGAACGGCAGCGCATCTCCATCGCCCGGGCGCTTTTGAAGAACGCGCCCATCGTCCTGCTGGACGAGGCCACCGCTTCCCTGGATGTGGAGAACGAAACAAAGGTCCAGGAGGCCCTCTCCCGCCTGCTCCGGAGCAAGACCGTGCTGGTCATCGCTCACCGGATGCGCACCGTGGCGGGCGCCGATCACATCGTCGTGTTGGAAAACGGCCGCGTGGCAGAGGAGGGCACGCCGGCGGAGCTGATGGGGCGGGGCGGTCTCTACCGCCGCATGGTGGAACTTCAGAGCGAGAGCGCACAGTGGCAGTTGAATGCCGTCAGATGATAGGAAGGCAGAAGGCGGGGGACCTGCGGGAGTCTCCGGCCTTCTGCCCGGTATAAAACAATAAGCCCAGCAGAAAAGATATCTTGCCGACAATGATGATGTCCCTTTTTATATAAAAGCAATCGAATCTGTCCTCGGGATTTTGAAGGTTATTATTGTGAAATGGGCTATGCTGGAAAACTGGTCGGATAAATGAGTTCTTTTCAAAAGCAATAACAATCGGATACTGCCCTACTAAAGTCCGTCTTGTTGTCGAACTTTTATACATAACAAAAATGAAATATGAACCCCACTAATCGGTGCCTATCCCTTTCCTTGTGAAAAAGACAGGCGCCGATTCCTTTTTGGAAAAAACCGAAAGGTCCAGAGGAAATGCGGAGTTGGATTTGCTGTTGGATGAGGACGGTGTGGATGCCATCCTCATGGGCAGACGGACACAGTACCCGGCCGAGGCCGTACAGCTCGTGGAGCGACTGGAGCAGGAGTTTGTCAACGACCTGTTCAGCACTCTACGAGAGCGGATGCTGGATTTGCGCTATTGCAAAGTGGTGTTTGTAGGCGGCGGTGCCATTCTGCTGCGTCGGCAGATCGAGGAGTCTGGCAAGGTGGGGACGCCTCTGTTTGTCACGCGCATTAACGCCAATGCGGCCGGATTTGAATACCTGTACCGGCTTGAAACAGCGGGCAGGTGACAATTATGGCGCCAAAAAAAGAAAGGGGGCGCTTCTCCCTTCGATTCAATATCGGTGATCCAGTGCAGCGGACCGCCGTTGAACTGCTTGAGCTACAGCCGCCCCACAGTAAAGCTCAATATATTGCAAATGCGCTTATATACTATAACGCTCATTTTTTTGATGACCCTCAGCCATTAAAAGCGTCAGTCATTGACCGTGCGGCCATTGAAGAGATAGTACGGGAAATTATGTGTCAGGAAGAGCAGGCTCCAGATAAGGCAGTTTCGACCGGGGAATCCTCTCCTCCAAAGGAAAATAAAATAGCCCCGCCGTCGCAGAAACAGGCGGCAGAGCCATCAGAAAGTTTGACAACGGCTGGGGCTTCCGAAGTTGATGATATGACCCGCAATCTGATTGCCAGCACTATGGCAGCTTTCCGTAGAAACAACTAAAAAAGAGGTATGGGAGCGAAGCTGTGTCGACTCTCATACCTCTTACTTTTCCTGTATGGCAGCAATGAAGCTGTCGATAATCTGCTCCAGGTGGCGGTATTGGCTGGGTGCCAATGTGGAAATCTTCTGCTGGAGCAATGAAGTGTCTGCTTCAAGAATTTTACCACGCAGCAAATAGTCTGCGCTGATACCAAGTGCTTCACAGATCTTCAGCATGGTTTCTGGTCGCATCGCTTTTTGCCTCATTTCCGCATACGAGATGGTTTGCGATGTGAGATGCGTTAAATTCGCCAAAGTCTCCTGTGTCATATTTAATTGTTTTCTTCGTTTCAGAATCCGCTGGCCCATTTCTTTCAAAAGCTCATTCATTCGCAATCCTCCATGCCATAGTTACATTTTATCCACTATAGCACGAAAATTAAGCGACCATGATTGAGTTTAGACAACCATAGCATATATAATAATCATAAAACGAAAAAATTTGGAGGAAAAGCAAGTGAAAGGATATTCGTGTGCTGTAATTGGTCAACACCCTACCCGATTCAAATTCAAATACAAATGAATATATGACCTCGTGCAAGCGCATAAAAAAGCGAATGCACGACGTATTTGTGTCACTGTACCAGCGAGGTGTGCGTTGCTTTTTCGTTGGGGGCGCTCTGGGAGTAAATATGTGGGCAGGCGAAATCCTGTTGGATATGCAGCGCCAGACGGAATATCAGGAACTACAAGTTATAATGGTCTGCCCCTTCCCCGGCCATGATGTTCGATGGGATCCCAAGAGCCAGGCACGGCAGCGAAAACTCCGTGAGGGCTGTACCGAGGTTATGATGGGTACAGAACACCCCGGAAGCGAAGGGTATAAAAAGCGCACAGAATATATGATGCGGCGGGCCGACTATGTTGTGGCTGTTTATGATGATCCGACACATTACAATGGGATGGAAACAACAATAAGATTCGCTGAAAAAAGAAACTTGTCAATAGTGTTGATTCATCCAGACACAGGAATTATAAAAGAACTGTTTAGGTAAAAAAGAAGGGTAGTCGAAATACAAATTGAAATTGCCTCTTATAGCTTCTTCCGATAAAGCTGGCGATAAAAGAAAAACCGCATTGTTGGAGCCGCCGTGAGATGACGCCGAACAGCCGCCGGGGGATGGCGGGCCGCCGGGGTGAATTGTCTCGCCGTCGAGCCTTGACAACTTCTGGAAGGTTTCTATAACAACTTCCGGAAGGTTTCTATAGCCATGCTTGCCAGAACTCAGAAACCATAGTATACTACGGTTAGCGACAACGAACTCTTGGATTGGAGGATAGCATTATGGACATGAAACAACTGGAGATTTTTGTGACTGCCTGTGAGCGGGGCAGTTTTTCACAGGCGGCAGCCTGCATGTATATGACCCAGCCGAATATCAGCAAATCGATCCGAGCCTTGGAACACGAATTAGGGCGGCCCCTCCTGATCCGAAACGCAAAAGGAGTACAGCCCACCACCTACGGGAAGACTGTGCTGGAGCATGCACAGATGATCCTGAAGACGGCCGCCACAATCTCCTCTCTGGCTATCCCAGACGAGCAGGATAATTTGAGCCTGTCCACGTATCCCAGCAATATGGCGGCCCGCCTGTTGGTGGATTTCTATCAGACATGGGGACCCGCCATCCATATTGAGCATCATGAGGGTACGGTCGAGGAGATCACCGACCATGTCCACCAAGGGATCTCCGAGGTTGGCATTGTCTATGTGGCAAAAAAACAGACTGGCACGTTCCAGCATATTCTCTCCCATAAGAAATTGGAATTTATTCCCCAGAGCGAAAAGAGCATTTGCGTCTATGTGGGCCCCAACCATCCGCTCTACCACGCGGACAGCGTGGACTTTTCCGATCTGCCCTGCCTGAAATTCATCCGGGGTGTGCGGGACTTCTTCTCAATGGAGCATCATCTGGAAACGGTGAGCATGGGCGTGATCGATCCCGGCGTCATGAAGCATGTTGTGTACAGCAACAGCGACCATCTGGTCACCAATTTTCTGCTCCATACGGATGTGTGCAGCCTCGGCCTGAACTTTATGTACCGGCCTTACGAGCAGTACGACATCAAGCCCCTGGCCATCAATGGCTGCGAGCCCTTTCTCCAAATCGGCTATGTTCGGACACCTGAGCGCCCGCTCTCACCCCAGGCGCGCTGGCTGACGGACCGCTTTGGTGAGATGCTGCAGGGGTATGAACTCCAGTTATAGCTTTCCATAAAAATTTCGCCTCTGGTAAGCCATAGCTAACCACTGTATACTGATAAAGCGCGGCGGAACCCCGTAACTTTAAAACTGGAGGTATTTATGAAAAGAAAATTGTTAACTGCGCTGCTCTGTGGTGCTTTGATGCTAACGGCCCTGGCTGGATGTGGCCAAGGGGCAGATGACCAGTCTGGCGCTAACGGCGCTTCCGCAGATGGTGAGAATATTGCCAGGGACGAACTGGTCTTTGTGAACTACCGGGATATCCGGGATCTGAATCCGCATCTGTATGCGGGAGAGATGTATGCTCAAAGCATCCTCTATGATACGCTGGTGAGCAACACCAGTGAGGGCTATGTGGGCTGCTTGGCCGAGGATTGGACGATCAGCGAGGACGGCCGGATCTACACCTTCAACATCCGAGATGGAGTGAACTTCTCCGATGGTACGCCCTGCGACGCCAACGCAATTCTGGCCAACTTCAACGCGATTTTGGAGAACCGGGAGCGCCACACCTGGCTGGAGATGATGAACCTGCTGGTGAGCGTGTCCGCCCCGGACGATGATACCTTTGTTATTGAGATGAGCGAGCCATACTATCCTATGCTCACCGAGTTGGCCTGCATCCGTCCCTTCGCCATGATTTCACCTAACTGCATGATCGACGGCAGCACCAAGGACGGAGTCAACGGCTATATCGGCACCGGTCCCTATGTACTCACGGATTTTGTCACCGACGAGTACGCGGTCTTTGAGCGCAACGAAAACTATTGGGGAGAGAAACCCACCATCCAGAAGATCACTGTCAAAGTTATCCCTGATAACCAGACCCGTATCATGGCGCTGGAGAACGGAGAGATCGATCTGATCTTCGGCAAGAATATGCTGGACGCCGATGCCATCAGCCAGTATGTGGACAGTGACAAGTTCACAGTCGGCCTGTCTGACCCCACCTCCACCCGCCATATCGTCCTCAATACCACCCATGACATTCTGGGGGACAAGGCGGTGCGGCAGGCTCTCCAGCACGCTACCAACCGGCAGGCCATCTCCGAAGGTATCTTCTATGGCTTGGAGCCGGCGGCCGACACCCTCTACTCCACCACTGTACCCTACTGTGACGTGGGCCTGGAACCTTATGCCTACGACATGGACGAGGCCGCCCGCCTGCTGGACGAAGCGGGCTGGACCATGGGGAGTGACGGTATCCGGGCCAAGGATGGTCAGAAACTGGCTCTGGATCTTCTTTATAACAGCGACAGCGTCACCGAAAAGACCATCTCCGAGTACCTACAGAGCGAATACCTGAAACTGGGCATCTCTCTGAACATCCACGGCGAGGAGGAGCAGTCCTACCGTGACAACATGAAGGCCGGCAACTTTGACATGGTGTTCAACATCTGCTGGGGGATGCCCTATGATCCCCAGTCTTCTCTGGCGGCCATGCGTGCCCCGGTGTACGGCGACTACGCCGCACAGCAGGGTCTGGAGGACAAGGCGGAGATCGATCAGGCCATCACCGACATTCTCACCTCCACCGATGAGGCGGAACGCCAGGAACTGTATACCTTCGTGCTCACCCGGCTCCACGAGGACGCCGTCTACATCCCCCTAACCTTCGAGACCAACAAGGCCCTTTATACCTCCGACCTGAAAGGGGTCCACTTCGGCACCGACCAGTATGACGTGGACTTCGCCAGCATGTACTTTGAGTAAACTGTCAGCGAGGGCCGCTTCCTTGGAGGCGGCCCTCATGCTGGTTCTGTGATATGAAGTAGAAAGGGGCATCCATGAAACGCTATGTGATCCGTCGGCTGCTAATGGCGATCCCGCTGTTGCTGGCCATTTCTTTTGTTTGTTTTGTATTCATCAATATCATTCCCTCCAACCCGGCGGAGGTGGCTCTGCGGGTGCAGCAAATGCCTGTCATCACTGAGGAGGCCATCGCCGAGATGGAGGAGATGCTTGGGCTGAACAAGCCCTTCCTGGTACGCTATTTTGACTGGGTGCTCGGCTGCCTGCAGGTGGACTTTGGCATCAGCTATGTCAACCCTGCCCGCACGGTGGCCGGAGAGCTGGCCCGCTGCCTGCCCGCCACCTTACAGCTGGCGGCAGCCTCTTTCGTCATCGTGCTGTTGCTGAGCATTCCTATCGGCTTTCTCTGCGCCGTGTATAAGGACCGGTGGTTCGACAAACTGATGCGGGGGCTGGTCTTTGTCACCACCGCCATGCCCGCCTACTGGGTGGGTCTGCTGCTCATGTGGCTGATCAGCGTTAAGCTGGGCTTGCTGCCCACCAACGGCAGCGGTACGCTGCGTCACCTGATCCTCCCCGCCTTTACTGTGGCACTGAGCTACATTTCCACCTACATCCGGCTCATCCGCAACAATATGCTGGAGAATATGAAGCAGGACTATGTGCTCTACGCCAACGTCCGCGGCCTGCCCCAGCGCTCCATCTGGGTGAAACATGTGCTCAAAAATTCCATGCACACCTGCATCGTGGCCATGGGTATGAGCATCCCCCAGATGATTGCCGGCACTATTGTAGTGGAGAATGTGTTCTCCTGGCCGGGGCTGGGGACCCTGTGCATCAGTTCGATCTTCAACCGGGATCTGCCGGTGATCCAGACCTATGTGCTGTTTATTGGCGTGCTGTTTGTGGTATTCAATCTGGTATTTGACATCCTGCAGACCGTATCCGACCCCCGGCTGAGAAGGGAGGGCTGAATTTTGGGTAAACGCTTTTTACACAACCGCGCTGCGGTCATCACCGTGGCTGTAGTCCTGCTGATCGGGCTGATCGGCATACTCGCCCCCGTTCTGGCCCCCCACGACCCTTATGCTACTGATATCCTCAACAAATTCGCGCCTTACAGCATGGAGTACCCCCTGGGTACCGACCATCTGGGCAGGTGCGTCCTCTCCCGGCTGATCTACGGCATCCGGCCCACGCTTGGCCTGGCGTTGCTGACCATGCTGGGGACTATCGCCCTGGGGGCGGTACTGGGCATCATGGCCGGCTATTTCCGGGGCGTGGTGGAGGAGGTCATCATGCGTGTAGTGGATGTGATGCTCTCCTTTCCCAGCCAGATCATGGTGTTTGCCGTGGTTGGCCTGCTGGGCATCAATGTGCAGAACGTCATCATCGCCAACGTATTTATCAAATGGGCCTGGTACGCCCGTATGATCCGCACCGGCGTCATGCAGTACCGGGAGCGCAACTTCATCCAATTCTCCCGCTGCGTGGGGATGCCGGAGCGGTTTATCCTGTTCCGTCATCTGCTGCCCTCTATTACCTCCGATCTGGCAGTGCTTGCCTCCCTGGATGTGGGCTGGGCCATCATCAATATTTCCACCCTGTCCTTCCTGGGATTGGGTGTCCAGGCCCCCACGCCGGAGTGGGGAGCCATGCTCAACGAGGCCAAGGAAGTTTTGACCAGCAACCCCACCCAGATGATCGCCCCAGGTATCGCCATCGTAGCCTTGGTGTGCTGCTTTAATCTGATGGGCGACGCCCTCCGGGACGTGCTGGACCCCAAGGAGGTGGATCGATGACCCCGGTTTTTGAATTGAAGGATCTGCATGTGACCCTCCGGCAGCACAGACACGCCAAAGAGTTGGTAAAGGGCGTCTCTTTTGCGGTAGAGCCGGGCGAGTGTCTGGGTATTCTGGGAGAGTCGGGCAGCGGGAAATCCATGTCCATGAAGGCGGCTATGGGCCTGCTGGACAAGGGCTTTTCCGTGTCCGGCGCGGCAATGTTTCAGGGAGAGCCTTTGCTGGAGAAAACTGGGGAGGAACTGCGCCGCCTACGGGGCGGTAAGGTGGGCGTCGTGCTACAAAATCCAATGACCTGCTTCGACCCCCTCTACCGTATCGGTGCCCAGATCGCTGAGACCTTTGCCGCCCACAACAACTGGGACGGAGATGAGATTCGCTGCCGCTCCTTGGAACTGCTGGAAAAAATGCGCATCCGTAGTCCGGAGGAAGTATTGGAGAAGTATCCCCACCAACTCTCCGGTGGGATGCTCCAGCGGATCATGATTGGAATTGCCACCGCTATGGAGCCATCCCTTCTGATTGCGGACGAGCCTACCACCGCCATTGACGCCATCACTCAATATGAGATCCTGAATGAGTTTTTGCGGGTCAAGCAGGAAAACCAGACTGCCATGGTATTTATCTCCCACGATTTGAACGCCATCTCCCGGGTAGCGGACCGAATCGTGGTGCTCAACCAGGGCCGTGTGGTGGACGAGGGGGATTTTCAGCACATCCTCCACCACGCGCAGGACCCGTACACCAGGCTGCTGGTGGAAAAGCGGGCGGATGTGATGCGCCGGTACCGGCAGGTACTGGCGGGAAAGGAGCAGTCTTATGCTTGAACTGAAGGATATCTGCGTCAGTTTTCGCAGTGAACGGCAGGACAGGGTATTCGGCCATACCCGCCAGCAGGTGCTGTTCGACGTGTCCCTCTCCGTAAAAAAAGGGACCTGCCTGGGTATTTTGGGAGAGTCGGGCAGCGGGAAGTCCACCATGGGCCGGGTGCTGTGCGGCCTGCTCAGGCCGGACAGCGGCGAGGCCCTTCTGGATGGCATCCCGGTCTACGGCTCCCGTGCCGGGCGTCGGAACCTGCAGAACAAACTTAGCGTAGTTTTCCAAGACTACACCACCTCCGCCAATCCCCGGTTTCGGGTCAAGGACGTCATTGGTGAGGGTCTTACTGTCCGGGAACGGCGGGAAAAGCGCCGGTTAGACCGGCCCCGGGAAATTGCCCGGCTGCTGGAGCTGGTGGGCCTGCCCGCTGACTTCGCCGGACGATTTCCCCATGAGCTCTCCGGCGGCCAGCTCCAGCGGGTGTGCATCGCCCGGGCGGTGGCCTGCAGTCCGGAGGTCATCCTCTTTGACGAGGCCATCTCGTCTCTGGACGCCCACACCCAGGTCCAGATCATGGATCTGCTGCGGGAACTGAAAGAGAAACTGGGACTGACCTATGTGTTCATCACCCACGACCTGACCTCCATCACTTATCTTTGCGATGATGTGCTCTTCCTCTACCAGGGCCATGTGACGGAGTATCTCCCGGTAAGCCGCATCAGCGAGGCAAAGGACGAATACGCCAGGCGGCTGTTGGAGTCCATCGTGGTATTCGATATGGAAGAAAGGAAGGATGCGGTATGATTTTCTGCGGAATAGAATTGATGCCGGGACAGAAGGAGAGGGTTCCCCTTCCAGTACCCGGTGCGCAGTCCTTAGATACTGTCTGCCTGTGCGGCGCCGCCCTAGGCAAGACATTAGTGGTCACGGCAGGGGTCCACGGCTGCGAGTATGTGGGAGTCCAAGCCCTGCGCCGTCTGGCGGCAGAGTTGGACCCGGCGGAGTTGTCCGGGAACGTGATCTTTCTGCCTCTGGCCAATCCTACCGGCTTTTATGCTGGAGCAAAGCGGGTAGTGCCGGAGGACGGGGTCAACCTAAACAGGGCCTTTCCCGGTGATCCGGCGGGTACCCTGTCGGTTCGGCTGGCTCACGCGCTGGAAGCCACTCTCTATCCGGCGGCCGACTTCTTGGCCGACCTTCACAGCGGGGACTGCAACGAGGCGCTCTATCCGTTGGTGTTCTTCCCAACGGCGGGGACGGAAGCGGTGAATCAGGCCGCCTGTACGGCTGCCCAGGCGCTGACGGTACCCTATCGGGTCCGCTCCACTGCGAAAAATGGCCTTTACAGTTGGGCCGTGCAAAATAATCTCCCCGCCATTCTCATCGAGCGGGGCGGGATGGGAACCTGGTCTGAACCGGAAGTGGATGCCTGCTGCGAGGATGTGCGTTCCCTGCTGCGTCACCTGGAAATCCTGCCTGGTGGAAACCTAACCCGGGAGCAGGAGGAAATCGTGGAGGCCCGCTATGTGGAAGCCCCCTCCAACGGACTATGGCTTCCAACGGTAGGCCTGAACGAGCGCGTCAGGCAAGGCGCGCTCCTGGGGCGGTTGGAGGACTTGGCCGGCCAGTGTATCTGGGAGGTGCGGGCGGAGTTTGACGGGATCGTTCTCTACCACACTGTCGGTCTGGGCGTCGAGGCCGGAGATCCGCTGATCGCCTATGGACATCCGTAAAGAATTTTGGCGGTTGGCATGGCCCGCCGCAGCGGAAGGGCTGTTGCTGATGATGCTCACTGCCGCTGATCTGCTGATGGTCTCATCGCTTGGGACCGCGGCAGTGGCGGCGGTGAGCATTTTCTCTCAGCCCCGTATGGTGATCCTATAGCGGATACATGCGGTCAGGAAATGGAGCATTTCCGCTGTCGCGCTGCCGGAGTCCAGCAGCTTCTCTTCGGAAACCGTCTGCTGGTTGACGATACGGATGCTGGCGTTGATCCCAACCTCCGGGTCCACAATGGGCGTCTTGTCCACAGAGATGCGCACATTCTTATCCAGGAACCCGATCACGCTGGGCATGGTATCATCTATGACCATGCCGCAGGCGTTGAGCATCCGGCGCACCACATCAATGGCGTGCTGCGGGGAGGAAAACTTGTCCGGGATTTTGACGCTGCGCCCTCCGGCTTCGATCACCTCAATGGCGTATTTCCGTTTGACGATGTACGGTATCATCAGTTCTTTCAGGAGGGAGGCGGCCCGTTCCGCGTTGCCGTCGCCGGCCTCCGCAATGGTGGACGCATGGTGTTCCGCGAAATACCGCTGCACATCCTCAAGGATCTGTTCATAGGTCAGTTCCTGGTTTGCCGTGGGCGCAAAGAAAATATCGTTGAGATTATTCATCAGCAGATTCCTCCTCTTCTTCGGATCCTTCGTTTTCTTCCGGCTGCTCCAGCGCCTTCAGCACCTTGCTCAGCGAAGCGGTATATCTGGAATTGCAGTATTTGATGGCCTGGAACATCCCCCCTCGGTGGCGCACCGGTCGATTTCTTTCCCGTATGGGAGAAGCCCGTCCCAGCCGCCGATGATATATCCCATCTCATCCAGCGCATGGAAGGGGCGGGCCATGCCGGCCAGCGACAGGTGCTCGTTATAATGAAAACGCCCGTCAACCAGAAGCGGCTGATGGGCTTTCAGGTAATTCACGCCCTTCAGGTCGGGCGTCAGAATACGGATGACCAGATCCCCCGCCTCAATCGCCGCGGGAGTGAATACATTCGCCATATTGGAACTGCAGTCCAGGATGACGAAATCCACCAGCTTCGCGGCGTTGACCAGCTGGAGCACCATGGCGTATTTGACTTCCGGGTAGCTTAACGGGTTTTCCCCGGCGGCATACCCCATCAGGCCAATAAAGGGGTAGCTCTTGAGCACTGCGACGTGGCTTGCGACCAGGGAGGTATCAGCTATAAATCCCAAAAGTGCCTGCGGCAATCGCCGGAAAACTGGGTGGTGGTGAAGGGGACCCATGAACCGATCATTGATCCGGAGGCCTTCCAAAAGGTGCAGCTGCTGGTGAACAGCCGCAAGCACACCCGAAGCCGGACCTATGACTTCTTGCTGAAAGGATTGATCTTCTGCCACGAATGCGGCTACCCCATGGCAGTACTCAACCGCAAGAATGCCGCTGGGGAGGATCGCCTGTTCTTTGGCTGCCGGGCCTATCTGCATCCCGATAAGCTGTGCCCGATTGCGAAAGAAGCCGTGGAGAACGCCAGCAAGGCGGCAAGCTGTGAAGCAGAGATACAGGCACTGCAATCCAAAATCACCGCTCAGACCACCAACCTGGATCAGATGTATACGGACCGGCTGAGCGGTCTGCTCTTGGAAGAGGACTTCCAGCGCATCTATCAGAAGGTCAAAATGGATCGCACGGTTCTGGAAGATCGGCTGAAGAGCTTGCAAAGCAGCCGGTGAACACCGAAGAGAAAGCCAGGGCACTGGTGAAGCAGTTTCTGGACTCGGCACTCACCAGTCGGGAGCTGCTAGTCAGCCTCATCGAACGGGTGGAGCTGACCGAGGAAAAAGAGATCATCATCAAATTCCGCTTCCATGAATTGGAGGCGATTTCATAGGTTACGGCAATTCACTGAAAAATTGCCGTAACCTTTTGGGCCAATCATTTACAATAGGTGTGTCGCGATGTATTATAGGCTGCTATATTAATGACACAGGATGTTTGCCTTAAATACAATTTTACTGAAAGCGCGGATGTCAGTTTTAGCATAGTAAGCAAGTTTTCCATTTACTAATATATATTCAATACAGTGGACACGTGGAAAGATATATCAGGAATGAGCCATATTAACAGGTGTGAGATCATTGGACCAAAGCGTTTTAGAGATGAGATCCAGTCGGAAATAATGAAAGCATATAAAAAATATTGTACATAATATAGTTTTCTGAACATGAGAGTCTTCCGGCAGGCCAGGACCCTGACTTAGGATCCCCGGCCTGCCGGCAGCCTCCTTTCCTAATACTGATACTTTTTCCTGTATTTTATAAACATAACAGCGGACAGTAAGAACGCCGCAGCTTCAGCGGCTGGAGTTGCCAGCCATGCGCCTGTGACGCCGAGGATGGCCGGAAGGATCAGCATGGCAGCCACCATGAACACAAAGGAGCGGGAAAAGGCCAGAACCGCGGAAACCAGGCCGTTGGACAGGGCTGTGAACATGCCGCTGGCAAATACGTTAAAGCCGATGAAGACCAGGGCGGAGGAGCAGATGCGGTTTCCTGTTACCGCCAGGCCATAAACGGGATTGTCCGGCCGGGCGAAGATGGCCACCAGGGGCTCTGTGACCGCCAGGGAGACGATCAGAGCAGCCGCTCCAATGAAACCGATGATCTTCATGCTGAGACGGATCAGCTTCTTTAATTTATCCTGGTTCTGCTCGCCATAATAGAAGCTGATCATGGGTGCTACGCCATAGGAATAGCCGGTATACAGGGATGTGGCGAACATCAGGACGTACATGATGATGGTTATGGCCGCCACACCGTTTTCTCCCACATATTTCAGCATGGTCCAGTTGAACATCATGGTGACGATGCCAGTCACCAGAGCTGCCGCCATTTCCGAGCTTCCGTTGGAAGCAGCGCTTATCAGGGTCCTGATCCTGCACACGGGCTTTACAAAATGGAGCAGGCAGTCTTTTTTGGAAAAGATCACAAGACCGGCCACTGCTGTCACGGAGTACCCCAGCCCTGTGGCAATGGCTGCCCCGGCGATCCCCATATCCAATATGGAGATGAAGACATAGTCCAGGACTATATTCAAAATTCCTCCCGTAATGGAACAGACCATGGAAAGAGCGGACTTTCCGGCGGCGATCATGTACAAGGTGAAATTGTTCATCAGAAGGATCGGAACCGTAAAGATCAGATAACGGCTCAGATAGATACGGCAGTAGCCGGCCACGGCGGGAGACAGGTTCATGGATCCAAAAAGGCGGTCCATGACCAGATAGCCCAGGCCGGACATGATGAGTCCCACCGCCACGTTTACAGCGATCAGAAAGGTGAAGTCTTCGTTGGCTTCCTGGGCTTTCTGCTGTCCGGCCTTCCGCATGATGACGGCGCTCCCTCCGGTGGCCAGCATGGTGGAGATGGCTGTGACCAGTGAGATCACAGGCGCTGTCAGATTGACGGCGGATAAGGCATCAGTTCCTATGAGGTTAGATACAAACAGGCCGTCCACCATGGTATAAAAGGACATGAACACGGTCATAACGATGGTAGGGACGGAAAACATCAGCACGTTTTTCAGGGTAACGGGCTGTCGATATGCATTTTCACCGGACATAAATAAAAATCCTCCTTGCATGTTACGGTATGTTTTTATCATAAACCGTACAGTAACAGTATAGTCAAGGGGGATTTTGAATATTTTTTGATTAAGGAACTAGGATCAGCTCGCAGGTGCATTCCTGGAATTTTTCCCGGGCCTTTTCATTTAAGGAATCCAGGGCGTCGGACAGGTCCTGGACCTTCAGGCTGCCGGTTTCGATCTTAAAATATACGGCGACCCACAGATGACGCCCGGTCCGCGTGATATCGAAGAAAACCGGGGAGAAGCGATACTGCTCCAGGACCGGTCCGCAGAGGGCCTTGATCTCATTTATAAATTCCTCATCCGGCGAGAACAGGAATATATCCCGGACGGCGCTCCACAGAACCTTGATGCTTTCTGGAAGCATGAATACCATAACAAGGACGGCCACGATCTGGTCAAAATATGGGGTGATAAATCCCAGGGGCGTTTTTTCCAGATAACGGGACAGGAAAAAGGCCAGGGACATGCCCAGACTGTATACAATATCCAGTTTCCATCCCAGAAGCTCTGCGGTGATGGTGGGCGAGGACAGGTTCCGGTTCAGCCGCTTCATCAGAAGAAAAATGATGATGCTGGCTGCGCCGAGGCAGAACTGGAAAAGGGAGACCTGGGCATTGTTTATGGGATTACCGCCGGATAAAGCGGAATCCAGAACCTCCGCAGACACGCCCATGGTCACGGACAGCATCATAACGCCCTTGATTATGACAAATATGGATTCCAGCTGGAAATACCCATAGGGATGCTTTTCCGATACGGGCTTATGGAACAGGGGCGTCAGGAACAGGAGCAGGGCAATGAAGACCAGCTCCGACGCATCATATACAGCGTCCGTCAGTGCAGACTGGGAATGGCTGTATATGGAAAAAATAAATTCTGCAATGGCAAACAGGAGTCCCGAAAAAAAGGACATCATTAAAATCTGTTTTTCTTTCTTTTCTGTGATCATACGACACCTCTTTGAATGTAATTTTCTGTGTTCAGGCTTATACAGGCAAGGTATCATCTCATTTCTCAAAGGTTTAAAGAGCATTATACCAAATGCTGGAAGAAATGTACAGTTATTGAAGAACGCTTCTGTGATACGTTCCGGCGGGGCCTGGAGGAAAGTTTGCTTTAAAACGGTGGAAAAACTGCCGGTTATGGATTAAAATAGTGGATAAGAGAAATCACAAGGAGGGATCTGCAATGCTGGAAACAGGAACAAAAGCGCCGGCGTTTGAGCTGCCGGACCAGAACGGAGTCATGCACAGACTGGAGGATTACAAAGGAAAAAAGGTGATCCTGTATTTTTATCCCAAGGATAATACTCCGGGATGTACGAAGCAGGCCTGCGGTTATTCGGAGCGCTATCCGCAGTTTATGGAGAAGGGCGCGGTGATACTGGGAGTCAGCAAGGACTCTGTGGCCTCTCATAAAAGGTTTGAGGAGAAATATGGCCTGGCGTTCACGCTGCTTTCCGATCCGGAGCGGACGGTCATCGAGGCCTACGATGTGTGGAAGGAAAAGAAGAATTATGGGAAGGTATCCATGGGCGTGGTCCGCACCACCTATCTCATCGATGAGGACGGCATCATCATCCGCGCCAATGATAAGGTAAAGGCAGCAGATGATGCGGAGAAGATGCTGGGAGAGATGGAATAGGCTGGGTTTGTGCAGCATCATTCGCTAGGAAAGGAGTCCCTCAAATGAAAGAAATAAAGATCCAGGAGCTGGAAAACATCAAGATCGGAAGCGCAGAAAACAAAGACGCCGCCACCGGCTGCACGGTGATCCTCTGCGAGCAGGGCATGGCAGCGGGGCTGGATGTCCGGGGAGGCGGTCCGGCGTCCCGGGAAACGGAGCTCTTGAAGCCCACAGCGGCGGCAGAGTCGATCCATGCGGTGCTGCTGTCCGGAGGCAGCGCTTTTGGGCTGGATGCGGCCGGAGGCGTAATGGAGTATCTGGAGGAGCGGAATATCGGCTTCAATGTGGGGATCACAAAGGTTCCCCTGGTGTGCGAATCCTGCCTGTTCGATCTGATGGTGGGAGATCACCGGGTCCGGCCGGACAAGGCTATGGGCTATGCGGCCTGTGAGAATGCGGAAAAGGGCAATTACCGGGACGGGAATTTCGGTGTCGGGACCGGAGCCACTGTGGGAAAGCTTTACGGACCGGAGTTCTGTATGAAGTCGGGGATCGGAAGCTACGCGGTACAGATCGGAGAGCTGCAGGTGGGAGCCATTGTGGCGGTCAACGCTCTGGGAGATATTTATGACTGGAAGAATGGGAAGAAGGTTGCCGGACTTCTGGCAAAGGATAAAAAGTCCTTCCTTTGTACCGAGGACGAGGTCTATAAGAGCTATGAGGTGGTAAAAAATAAGTTTGTGGCCAACACCACCATCGGCGCGGTCATCACCAATGTGGCCTTCCACAAGACCCAGCTTTGTAAGATCGCGTCCATGACCCACAACGGCTATGCCCGTTCCATCCGTCCGGTCCATACGACGGCAGATGGTGACAGTATCTATGCCCTGTCCACAGGGACGCTGGAGGCGGATCTGGACATGGTGGGCACTCTGGCAGCCCAGGTCATGTCGGAAGCGATCCTTAGGGCAGTCATGAGCGCAGAGACGGCTTACGGTTTTCCGGCGGCCAGGGATCTATAAAAAAGAAGAACGCTCCGGGACAAAGGCGCCGCAAGGGCAGCCAGATCCCGGAGCTTTTTTTATGGAAATTTTACTGCTGTTTCTGGTAGACCACATTTCCTTCAATGAGGACGGTGGCAGCCGATGTATAGAAGTTAAAGGGGTCGCCGTCCCAGATGACGATGTCGGCGTCCTTACCGGGCTCTAAGCTTCCCACCCGGTCCTCCAGGCCGCAGGCGCGGGCTGCGTTGATGGTCACGGCCTTCAGGGCTGTCATGGGATTTAATCCCTTTTTCACCATCAGCGTCATCTGGACCATGGAGAGCTCCACGTTCATTTCCGGATGGCCGGTGGTGGCGGCAAATTCGATGCCGTTTTCTTCCAGAACAGAGCCTGCAATGGGATCCCGGTAACGGTTTTCACTGTTCTTTTCTCCGTAGACCGGTCCCAGCACGCAGCGGACGTTGTGCTTCTTCAGATCCTTTGTGATCCTCCAGGCATCCACACAGTTCTCTACTGTATAGGTGAGGCCGAATTCCTCGGCGATGCGCACGGCAGTCATCATGTCATGGCCGCGTTTGGCGATGAATTTTACGGGCATTCCGTCGAATACGCGCATCAGGGAGTGGAGCTTCATATCGAATTTCGGCGGCTTATTTGCCGGATCCTTCTGGGAGGCGGTCCACTGGTCATGATAGCGTTTCGCCTTCATCAGAGCCTCGCGGATCAGGGCTGCCGTGCCAAGTCTTGTCATGGGCGATCTCTTTCCGCCGTATGTATTTTTCACTCCGTCAGTGAGGCACATTTTAATGGCGATCTCAGGCACCATGACCATTTCCTCCACCGTATTGCCAGTGGTTTTGATGGCTGCGCAGGTTCCGCCGATGGGGTTTGCGTTGCCCGGACAGGTAACGGCTGTGGTCACGCCTCCGGCCAGAGCCATTTTAAAGCCCTCGTCCCTGGGATTGATGGCGTCCATGGCCCGCACCTGGGGTACAATGGGATCGGTGGTCTCGTCGGCGTCGTTGCCCTCAAACCGGAAGACCTCTTCTTTGACGCCAAGGGAGCAGTGAGGCTCGACGATACCGGGAGTCACATAGTTCCCGCAGGCGTCGATGATCACGTTGCCCTGGCCGTATTTCTGGCAGGCGTCGTCGCAGATATCAAGGACCTTTCCGTCCTTTACTACCAGATCCTTTTTCTCTTTGTAGATTCCGGCCATGTTGATCAGATTACAGTTTTTGATAATCAACATTGCTTTCACCTGCCTTTCTTTCATATGCGATCTTTCCGTCGATGAGGACGATACCGGCCTGGTACATGGTGTCTAACGGTTCCACATCCCAGATGACGATGTCAGCGTCCTTACCGGGCTCGATGCTTCCGACTCTGGAGTCGATATCTGTGATCTTTGCAGCGTTTAAGGTCACGCTGCGGATTCCCATTTCCCTGGACATTCCGTTTTTCACATAAAGGATGACCTGGAGCAGCTGGTCCTCAATGGGAACGAAGGGAGCGTCGGTGATCAGGGCGAAGGTGACTCCGGCCTCCTCCAGGATCCGTCCGGCTTCATAGGAGCGGTTCTGGCATTCGATCTTGCTCTTGCCGCCGACGGTGGGGCCCAGCAGGCACTCGGCGTTGTTTTTCTTTAAGAATTCCGGGATCATCCATCCTTCGGTACAATGCTCGATGGAGTAATGAAGGCCGAATTCATTGGCCACGCGGACAGCAGTCTGGATATCGTCCGCCTGATGGGCATGGATCTTGACCCGCATTCCTTCAAATACCCGCATTAAGGAGTGCAGGTGGAAGTCGAACGGGAAATCCGGCTCCTGGCCATGGAGCTTATAGTTTTCATAATATTCCTTTGCCTTAAAAAGCTCCTCCCGCATAAGGGCGGCGCTCATCATCCGTGTTCTGGGAGCCTTTCCACGGTTTCCGAAGGTCATCTTTGGGTTCTCTCCCAGAGCCATTTTCATGGCCAGCTCCGGGCAGATGAGGCGGGATTCCATGTCCTCGCCGGCGGTCTTGATGGCTAAGAAGGTTCCGCCGACGATGTTGGAGCTTCCGGGACCGGTCACAACGGTGGTGATCCCCTGGCGGAGAGCCGCGTCAAAGGTGGCATCCTCCGGGTTGATGGCATCTAAGCCCCGCAGTCCCGGAAGGACCGGCTCCGTATACTCATTTCCGTCCATTTCCTCGCGGCAGGCGGTTCCCCATAGACCTGCATGGCAGTGGGGGTCCACAAGACCGGGAGTGACGGTGCGTCCGGCGGCATCGATGATCTGGCAGTCCTCCGGCACCTCTCCCACCTGGCCGACCTTTACGATCTTTCCGTCGTCGATCAGGATATCGCCGGTCTGCTCATACATACCGGCCATGGTGATTAAATTTCCATTTTTGATCAGCAGCAATTGAAAAGCACGCTCCTTTCTTAGATCATAGCTCTAAATCAGTACTATTGTACAAATTTTTTGTGAAAATGTCAAAGAAATTATGGAACATAGGGAGGAAAAACAAAAAATATATAGAGGACTGGGAGATCTGGTTGTTTTTCTGTATATGAGCGACTATAATGGAATTGAATGGAAAATACAGGGGGGGGGTATAAGGTGGAAAAGCCCACAATGCTGATCGTATCTCAGAGCTCAACGACAAATGTAGGAATGCGGTCCTATTTAAATCATATATTTAGTAAATATATCCATCTGGAAACCTGCCTTGCGGCAGATGTGGATACGGAACGGATGGAAAAGGCGGATCTGGTACTGTTCAGCTCCAGATCCGCGGCCAGGATCGCGGAGCCTCTCATGACGCCGAAGATCCGGTATCTGATCTGTATCCGGACCTTTAACCATACGTATTTAAACAGGATCCTTTCGATCCCGTCCAATTCGGAGGTGTATCTGGTCAATGATTCGGAGCGCTCGGCAAAGGACAGCATACAGCTTCTATACACACTTGGGATCACCCAATACCGTTTCATTCCATACTATCCGGACTGTCCGGAGACGGATCCCAGGATCCAGTATGCGGTGACGGTGGGAGAAAATAAGCTGGCTCCCAGGAACGTCCAGACGCTGGTGGACATCGGGATCCGGATCGCCGATATTTCGACGATCTCGGAGATCGCCTCATTTTTCCATCTGCCTTTAAGCCTGGCGGATGTGGTGTCCTTAAATTATATCAACCAGTTTGTGCAGCTTTTGAAAATATCCAATCACCAGCTGAGCCAGGCCACTAACACGAAGTTCATTACCCAGAGCATCATCAGCAACATTGATACGGGCATCTGTATCATAGACGATGAGGGGAAGATCCAGATGATCAATAAGCAGTTTAAGGAGGCCCTGGATATTCCCAGATCCCACCTGGTGGGTACGCCCCTTAAGGAGGCGGTCCCGGAGCTGGACGGCATTGCAAAAAGGTCCCAGGACCAGCGTTCCCCATTTTTCCTGGTCTGCAGGGGTAAGGAGGAGCCTCTGAAGCTGACAGTCCAGGAGATCCGGGACATGAACCACCGGAGACTGACCATGATCCACTGCCATATGGACCAGCCGGCCCTGGAAAGACCGGCTCCAGAGGGGGATACGGAAGGAAACGTTATAAAGAGAGAAGGGGCCTACTTCCGCTTTGATGATTACCGGACGGCCAACAGCCGCTCTCTGCGCATGGTGGAGGCGGCCAGACGGATCTCCTTAACGGATTACCGGGTGCTGATCTCCGGGGAGCCGGGTACGGGAAGAGAGGTGCTGGCCCAGGCCATCCACAATAATTCCAGGAGAAGTGCAGAGCCCTTTATGAAGCTGAATCTGACGGTCTTGAGTGAAGGGCAGATCATGGAGGAGCTGTTTCCCGGAGACGGCCGGGAGGGGATCTTAAATCGGGCAGAGGGCGGGACCCTGTATCTGAATGGCATTCACTGTATGTCGATATCGATGCAGAAGGAATTTTTAAATATGATGGACCAGATGCCCGACGTGCGGTTTATCGCATCCACGGAAGAGGATCTTTATACCATGTGCCAGGAGGGGAGGTTTTTAAAGTCTCTTTTTTATATGATCGGCGAGGTATCCCTGGAGACATTTCCCATCCGCCAGAGACCCGAGGATATTCCGCTTTTATTTGAGTACTTTATACGGAATATCTACAACAATTCAGCTCTGCGCTGGACCGATATGTGCAGCGAGGAGCTGTGGAACAGCCTGACGGCGTATTCATGGCCGGGCAACGGAAAGGAGATCGAAAACCTCTGTAAGTATGTTTACTGTTTTCATTCGGAGGGAAAGCTGACCATCCGGGATCTTCCGGCTTACATAAGGCTTCAGATGGCGAAAAAAACGTCGCTGCTTTCTCCCCTGGAAAAACGGGTCTTACAGACGGTGGCCCAGAATCCGAAGACCGGGCGGGCCGGTCTCCAGGAAATTTTGGAGAATGAAGGGATCCAGGTGGCGGACGGAAAGATCCGGAGTATCCTTCAGAGTCTTTCGGAGCAGGGACTCATAAAGGTGAACCGCACCAGAGGGGGCTGTGAGATCACAGAAACAGGAGAGCTCCAGTTAGAGTAAAATACAAAAGGGATTAGGTTATTTAAACGAAGGAGAAAACTTCTTTAAAAACCTAATCCCTTTATTTTGTCTGATAATTTACGATATGGACGAAAAATAACAGTTTCTGCTTTGACACACAATATATGTATTTGTATAATAAACACAATGAATCTCAAGTAAATATCTCAAATATATACAGAATACACATAAATGAGTCATGCACATTTAGTAAAATGCAATGGTCAAAAACAGGGAGGCCAGGATAAAGACGCCTCCGGCCAGAAGCGGCTCCTTATAGGTGGCAGCCGGTTTCTTCTGGGTCAGATAGTCGGAATAGGACCCGAGCTGTTCGGGAGCGGGAGCAGCAGAGCTTCCGGGATCCTTTTCTTCCTGTGAAAGATCGGAGTTCTTTCCCGAGCGGGCCAGCTTTTTATGGGAGTAGACCAGCAGATCAAAGGAGCCGGCATATTTGGCCAGGCGGAAACAGCCCAGGATCATTGGGAGCATGCCGCCGATGAAGAGGCCGTCGATGAGCCGGTAGAGGAAGATCTGGTCTTTCTGGAAAAAAATGTAGGCAGCAGCCACGGCGATCCCCAGGACCACGTAGTTTTTCAGATTTTTGACTGAAAGTGAAGACATAGATGCACCGTCCTTTGTTTCTAAAAATGATTATGAGTCCTATTATACCTGGATTGGAAAGAAAGTCAAGAAACGCCAGTCGTTATTTATGGGCAGAAGCCCTGCAATAAAAAAGGAGGAATGAGTGAATGAAGAAAAGAGTATTAGCAGCAATGATGGCATGTGCCATGGCAGCCGGTCTGCTTTCCGGGTGCAGCAGCGAACCGAAGAATCCCGGGGATTCCAATGAGCCGGTGACCACAGCCGCCGCAGGTCAGACTGAGGCGGGGGATGCCATGGCCGCAGCCCAGGAGGAGTCCGGGCCGAAGATCTTCCATGACTATATGACGACAGATGTGGATACCATCAATCCGCATATTTATACCATGAGCGTTTCCGGCGACGTGATCGCCAGGACTTCCCTCCAGCTTTACCGCCAGTATCCCAACGCGGAGGGGACCAGCTTTGAGTACCTCCCGGAGCTGGCAGAAAAAGAGCCGGAGAAGGCGGATGAGGAAGGAAAGGTATGGCGTATCAAGATCCGTGAAAATGCCAAATGGGAAAACGGCGATGCCATTGACGTAGACGATGTGATCTACTCCTTTAAGATGTGTCTGGATCCTATTATGGTCAACAGCCGTGCCTCCCAGCTTGCCAGCGATTATATCACTATTACCAAAGCATCGGATTATTCTCTCCAGGGGAACGCCGGAACTGTTGCCTGGGAGGACGTAGGAATTAAAAAAGCCGACGACTATACCCTGGAGCTCCAGCTGGACGCTCCCGTAACGGCTGAAGACATTAAGTCACATTTTAACTATGTATGGACCTGCCTGGTTCATGAGCCTACTTATGAGGCATGTATGAGCGAGGACCGGAGCACAAACACTTACGGATCCACCAGGGAAAAATACATGAGCTGCGGCGCATTTATCCTGGACCAGTGGATCGCAGGCTCCCAGTTCGATATGAAGAAGAACCCGGATTTCGTTCTGGGCGATAAGATCAAGCTGGATGGCTACAACTATAAGATCGTGGGCGACCGGAATACAGCCCTGGAGCTTTACTTAAACGGCGAACTGGACGCGGTTTCCTTAAGCCCGGAATCCATCGAGCAGTATATCGATGATCCCAGCATCAAGAAAGCCCCGGCCACTTCGATTCAGACCCTTACCATCAACCATGGAAATACCAACAACAACGGGATTCTTGGAAATTTAAATTTCCGTAAGGCATTATTCTATGCGGTTGACAGAGAAAGCATCGCCAAGATGACAAACGGGATCCCGGCCAATTACCTGGTAGCAAGCAAGTGTCTCGGCTTAGATGGAAAGACCTACCGTGACATGGAAGAATCTCAGGCTCTTTTAGAGCCCAATCTGGGCTACGATCCGGCAAAGGCGAAGGAATATTATGAAAAGGCCCTGGAGGAATGCGGTCTTACAAGTCTGACCCTGACCTTACAGTATAACGAGACCAGCGCCAATAATAAAGCAGCTTCTGAATTTCTGCACAAATCTCTGCCAGAGGTATTTGGCGACAGCTTTACTCTGGAATTGATGGCTGGCTCCACTTCCGTATTAAACAGCTATATCAAGGGCTGGAAGGAAGGCGATCCCAACAGCTTCGAGCTTCAGTGGAGAGGCTGGAACACCAGTACTCCGGCTCCGTGGAACGGACTTAAGGTTTACAGCAGCATGTATTCCAATAAGAACGAGCCATATTACAACGACGAATTTGACGCCCTTTGGGAAAAGGCCAACTACGATATCGAAGCGAAGCTGGATCCTGCATACCGCATGGACCTCACAAGACAGATGGAAAAGATCGTTCTGGATGAAGTGGCGGCCTGTCCGGTCTATGAAGCTCCGTCCTACAATCTGATCAGCTCTAAGATCCATCTTGTATGCGACGAATATATCCCTGGCTACGGCTTTGGATACATTCTCAGTACAAAGGACTGATCATTTGCAGAATGACTGACAGGAACCAGGATGGGGATGCTGCGAAGATGCTGTTTTGCGGCATCCCCATTTTCTAATCTGATGTGGAAAGGAACATGTCTTATGGCGAAGTATACGATCCAGCGAATTTTAGCCATGCTGCTGACCATGTTTATCATACTGACCGTGGGATTCATGGTGATCCGCCTCATGCCTGGGGGGATCTTTGACGATGCGGTGGATATGACCCATGAGCAGAGGGCGGCCCTGGAGGCAAAATATAACCTTGATAAGCCGATCATCGTCCAGTACGGCCTGTTTTTAAAGGGTCTGATCTTAGAGGGAGACTGGGGGACATCCCTTAAGATGAACATTAACGTGCCGGTCTGGGATATTATAAAGACCAAGATCCCGGTGACGTTATACATAAATTTCTTCTCGCTGCTGATCTCCCTGCCGCTGGGAATCGGCCTGGGGATCGTGGCGGCCATACGGAAAAACTCCATCACCGACTACCTGATCTCGTTTCTGGTGGTCATCTTTATCTCCGTGCCGTCGTTTATCTTTGCGACGCTGCTCCAGTATTTCGTGGCGTTTAAGGGTGGGCTGTTCCCGATCATCTTCGATGCCACATCCACTGGCTGGGCCAGGTTCCATGGTCTGGCACTTCCCATCATCGCCCTGTCCTTAGGCCCCATTGCCCGCGTCACCAGGTATTTGAGGGCAGAACTGGCCGAGACCATCAATTCGGACTTCATGCTCCTTGCCAAGACCAAGGGGCTTACGGAGCGGCAGGCTACCTTGAACCATGGGATCCGCAATTCCCTGCTTCCGTTAATGAACATCATCGTTCCCATGTTCACGAGCATCATGGGCGGAAGTCTGGTGATCGAGACGATCTTTTCGATCCCCGGCATGGGCGGTATCATGGTCAAATCCGTCAACGCGCCGGATTATACAGTGACCCTTGCAGTACTGATTTTTTACTCGCTGGTTTCTCTGATCACGGTTCTGATCGTGGATCTGTCTTACGGCATTGTTGACCCGCGTGTGAGGATGGGAGGGAAGAAGTAATGGCAAAATTTTATTCTTCCGATTTGCCTGAATACCAGGTGGAGCCGGAAAGCTTTGAGTTTGTCCAGATGGAGGGCGAGATCGCTGATGAAAAGTTCCAGGATAAGCCCATCGGCTTCTTTAAGGACGCCATGCTGCGCTTCTGCCGCAGTAAGGTTTCCATCATCGCCTTCATAGGGATCGTGATCGTTCTTCTGTTCGCTGTGTTTGCCCCGGCCCTCAGCCGCTGGGACTACAACGACCAGGATCTGAACCGCATCAATCTTCCGCCCAAGGTGCCGGTGCTGGAAAACTATGGGATCCTGGACGGGACCCGGTGGCTCACCAACCGGCGGGTGGACTCTCTGGAGGATACCTCCCGGTATCCGGAGGGCAGTATCTTAAAGGTCATCAATCACCGCACGGTCCAGGGCGTGGAAATGTGCGATATTAAGGTGGATTATTATAAGTACTCCGGCGTGGAGGACGGAACGTATTTCTGGATGGGGACCGACTATCTGGGCCGGGATCTCTGGGTGCGCATGTGGCGCGGAGCCAGGGTCTCCCTGCTGATCGCCTTTATTTCCGTGATCTGCAACGTGTGCATCGGCATCGTATACGGCTCCATCGCAGGCTATTACGGCGGAAAGGTGGATATGATCATGATGCGTATCACCGAGATCATCGGCGCGTTCCCGGAAATCGTGGTGGTGACTCTGTTCATCCTGTTTTTTGGTACGGGGATCCTTTCCATCATCCTCTGCCTGGTGGTCCAGAACTGGATCGGAACGGCCAGGATGATCCGCTCTCAGTTTTACCGCTATAAGGGCAGCGAGTACGTGCTGGCGGCCAGGACCCTGGGCGTCAGGGACATGGCTCTGATCTTCCGCCATATCCTGCCCAACTCCATCGGCCCCATCATTACCAGGGCCATGATCGCCATTCCGGGCGCTATCTTCACCGAGTCCTTCTTAGCTTACATTGGACTGGGGATCCGTGCTCCGGAAAGCTCCATTGGCGTTCTCTTATCCCAGGGCCAGAAGGTGATGCAGCAGTATCCCAACCAGGTATTTTTCCCGGCGGTGGTGATCTCCCTGTTAATGATCGCCTTCAACATGCTATCCAACGGCCTGCGCGACGCCTTTGATCCGACCCAGCGGGGCGCATAAGGAAAGGAGAGAAAAGTATGGAACCAATTTTAAGCGTAAAAGATCTTTCCGTATCCTTCAATGCCTTTGCAGGAAAGGTGCATGCGGTGCGGGATGTGAATTTTGACCTGTATAAGGGCGAGACCCTGGCCATCGTGGGGGAGTCCGGTTCTGGAAAATCCGTGACTACCAAGGCGATCTTAGGGATCCTGGCCAAAAACGGCCATATCGACAGCGGCACTATTATGTACCAGGGCCAGGATATGGCGAAGTATAAGGAGGCCGATTTTTATAAGATCCGCGGAAAACGGATCTCCCTGGTATTCCAGGACCCGCTTTCGGCCTTAAATCCCATTATGAAGATCGGAAAGCAGATCACCGAGGCTCTGATCTTAAGCAAGGCCATTGAAAAGTCCAAAGCCAAGGCCCGGGCCATCGAGCTTATGGAGGCTGTGGGGATCCCCAACGCCGCCGAGCGGTATGACGCTTATCCTTTCCAGTTTTCCGGCGGTATGCGCCAGAGGATCGTCATCGCCATCGCTCTGGCCAGCAACCCGGAGATCCTGATCTGTGATGAGCCGACAACAGCACTGGATGTGACCATCCAGGCCAGGATCCTGGAGCTGATCAACGATATGAAGCGGGAAAGGGATCTTTCGGTGATCTTCATCACCCACGATCTGGGCGTGGTGGCCAACATGGCGGACCGGATCTGCGTGATGTATGCAGGACGCATTGTGGAAGTGGGGACCTGCGAGGATATTTTCTATCGGCCGGCCCATCCTTATACCTGGGCGCTCCTTTCGGCTATGCCGGACCTTCACACGGAGGAGACGCTGTTTGCCATTCCCGGCGCGCCGCCCAACATGCTGCATCCGCCCAAGGGCGATGCCTTTGCGGCCAGAAATAAGTATGCCATGAAGATCGATTTTGAAAAGGAGCCGCCGTATTTTAAGATCTCCGATACCCATTATGCCGCCACCTGGCTGCTCCATCCCGACGCGCCCAAGGTGGAGATGCCGGATATCTTAAAGCACAGGATCGCCAGGATGAAGGAGGAGGCAGGATATGAAATCGGATAACAGGAAGGAACGTGACCATATCCTGGATGTGGATCACTTAAGTATGCACTTTACCACGAAAAAGCGCGGGAAAACCTCGGTGGTGAAGGCTGTGGACGACGTTTCCTTTTATGTGGAGCGGGGAGAGACCTTCGGGCTGGTGGGGGAATCCGGCTGCGGAAAGACCACCACAGGCCGCACCATCATCCGGCTGTACGATCCCACCAGCGGGACCGTGTCCTTTGACGGAAAAGAGATCAGCGGGAAGATGGATAAGAGCCTGAGAAAGTATATCACCGACAACATTGCCATGATCTTCCAGGATCCCATTGCCTCTTTAAACCCCAGGATGACGGTCCAGGAGATCATTGCCGAGGGCTTAAAGATCCGCGGGGTAAAAGATCCGGAGGAGCTGCACCGGCAGGTGGTGGCCATGCTGGAGCATGTGGGACTCCAGGCGGAGCATGCCTCCCGGTACCCCCACGAATTCTCCGGCGGCCAGAGGCAGAGGATCGGCATTGCCAGGGCGCTGATCGTGAAGCCTCAAATGGTGATCGCCGATGAGCCTGTGTCGGCCCTGGACGTTTCGGTCCAGGCCCAGGTCATCAATCTGTTAAACAAGCTGAAGGAGGAGATGGGGCTGACCATTCTTTTCATTGCCCATAACCTGTCGGTGGTCAAGTACTTTTCTGACCGGATCGGCGTGATGTATTATGGAAAGCTGGTGGAGATGGCGGATTCCGACGAATTATTTAAGAATCCCATGCATCCGTACACCCGGGCTTTGCTTTCTGCCATCCCGGAGCCGGATCCCATCAATGAAAAGAAGCGGAAGAAGATCCATTATGATCCGGAAATGCACCGGTACGGGGATGGAAACCAGCCTTCTTACCATGAGATCGCTCCCGGGCATACCATTTACTGTTCGGACGGTGAATTTGAAGAGATAAAGAAGCAGTGGAAGGCGTAAAAAAATAGAAGTAAGAAATGGAAGATGCTGCAAAGGGCAGGCTTTATATTCCCTTTGCAGCATCTTTTATGCCATAGGAAAGTGCCGTCCTACGACATAAAAAACGCTCCGCGGGGATCGCCATGCGGTGGGAGGGAATATTCATATGCGCCCTTGTGGGACTGTGCTATACAGTCTTTAAGGGAAAAAAGCAGCCGCCAACTACCGCAAATAGTTGACGGCTGATACCAGTATCAGACCTTAGTTTTATTCCCCATCCTGTTTTGTGAGCTTTAAGTACAGAGCCAGCTCCATTTCCAGGGCAATGGCCAGTCCGCGCTCATCCAGCTGGAAGTTGCAGTTGTGATGGGGGCTGGAGGTGATGGGACGGTCCGGATCGGCCATACCCACATGGAAGTATGCGCCGGGCTTTTCCATCAGGAAGTAGGCGAAGTCCTCCCCGCCCAGGGAACCGGATTCCTCCACCGGCGTGTAGCCCATGGTATCTGCCGCATCTGCGATCACATCTGCGTATTCCGGCGTATTGATGGTGGCCGGGTATCCCAGGGTGGTGGTCACGTCGCAGGTCATTCCGTGGGCCTCGCAGATGCCGTGGCTGATGGAATCAATGTGGCCGAAGATCTGCTGGATCAGGGCATTGTCCTGGGTACGGATGTTGCCGCCCAGGGTAACGGTATCAGTGATGATATTGGGGTACTGGCCGCCGTTTATGTAGGAGACGGTGAATACTCCGGTATCTGCGGGGGCCTTCTTTTCTGCCAGGATCTGGTTTAAGGCAGAGGCCAGGAGACAGGCCACGGGAACCGGGTTCTTTGCGTTGTGGGGAGCGCTTCCGTGTCCTCCCTTGCCGTGGATAGTCACTTCATAAATACCGATGGCCGCGGAGCTGGAGCTGTGGCTTAAGGTGATGGTCCCCAGGGGATGGTTGGAGGAGCTGTGCATTCCGAATACCATGTCCACGCCGTCTAAGGCATGATCTGCGCAGAGGGCCTTTGCTCCGCCGGGAAGCTTTTCCTCCGCTGCCTGGAAGATGAATTTTACAGTTCCTTTTACCAGCTCCGGATGTTCAGATAAGATCCGGGCCAATACTAAGAGACAGGCAGCATGGGTGTCATGGCCGCAGGCGTGCATGATGCCGGGCGTTTTGGATTTATAGGGGAGATCGTTGTTTTCTTCCACAGGAAGAGCGTCGATATCTGCCCGGAAGGCGATGCAGGGACCAGCCTCCCGCCCCTTCAGGATGCCCACAGTGCTGGTGCCGGTGATCCCGTCCTGGAGGGCGATCCCCATGGACTCCAGAGCCTTGCGGATGTACTCAGCAGTCCTGTATTCCTCAAAGGAAAGCTCCGGGTTCTCATGGAGATGGTGGCGGATCTCTTTTAACGGTTCTTCATAGGAGTGGACCAGGTCTTTGACAAATTGTTTCATTTGTGTGTTCCTTTCTTATATTTTATGTTTTCTGATAAAATCAAGTATATAAAGATTCCGCGGATTTTACAATAGCGGGGAAGGAAAAAGGATGGTATAATGTCCGAAGGACATGATTGAATGAACTTAGACAGGGGGCGGGGAATATGATCGATCTGGATGGGATGATCTCCATTCCATATCTGAAAAAAACCACGTTTACGGGAAGCGAGAAAGAAATGAATTTCATGATACGGAAGGAAGCGGGAGAGAATGGCGACATTCTTCAGGCCGCTGCCTGGCCGGGACCATATATTTTTTCTGTGACAGAGGATGAAAAAAAGACGTTTCAGGAATTTTCCTTCGATAACGAGGGGATCCGGAATGCAGTGGACTGGCTGAACCGGTTTTACGGAGAGAACTACGGAACAGATGAGGAAAAGGCGGATACAGAAAAAAGGCAGCTCTGATGGCTTTCGGGCTGCCTTTGCTGTATCTGCTTTCTCTTTTATATGGTCACAGACCGGGCGGAAAGATCCAGGAGCACCTGGGAGAAATCTGGTTTTAAAAGTTCCAGGACCTCCAGGCGTTTTCCGGCCAGAAGGGAAAACTGGGATTCCGTAAGCTGGAGCCTGGCGTTCCAGGAATCCTGGCCTGCGGGATCCTTCCAGACGCGGACGCGGAAATCAGAAAATCCCAGCCTGGTGAGGCCGGTCTCCGCCCGCTCGATTTTTTTAAGGATCTCCTGGTCGATGGAGCAGCCAGTGGGGACTCTGGTGGCAAGGCAGGCATAGGCCGGCTTATTCCAGGTAAAGAGTCCCGCGTTCCGGGAATATTCCCGCAGGGACTTTTTGGTGATGCCGCAGATCCGCAGGGGAGAAAGGACCCGGAGCTCCCGAAGGGCCCGCATCCCAGGCCGGTCCCCGGCGTCGTCGGAGGCGTTGGTGCCGTCCATGATCTCCTGGAAGCCGTCTTTTTCTGCGGCCTCCAGGATCCTTGAAAAGATGGCGTTTTTACAGTGATAGCAGCGGTCGGAGGGATTTTCCCGGACTGCGGCCAGCTCCAGGACGTTTAAGGGGAGTATGGTCATTTCGGCTTTTAGGGAAACGGCCAGTTTTTTTGCGTCCTCCAGTTCAAAGGCCGGCTGGAAGGGGGAAGCTGCATAATAAGCCCGGACATGACAGCCGCAGGCCCTGGCCGCGTATAGGAGATAGGCGGAGTCAGTCCCGCCGGAAAAAGCCAGAGCCATCTTCGGGTGGTCCTGGAAAAATTCCCGGAGAGCGTCGGGAATGGTCTGTCCGAAGGTCTCCATGTACAGGTCCACCGTTCCCAGGGCTTCGTGGACCAGGGCTCTGGCAGCAGGGTTCTTAAAATCCGTCCGCTCAAAGGGCTTTCTATAATACCCCTGCTCCTTTACGATCTGGATGCTTTCCCGGTAGTTTAAGTCGAATACAAAGCATAAAAAGCCGATCCACTGGTCCAGGTGGGTCTTCCTGGCACGCCGGTCCACGGAAACATGGTCCCGGAGAGCTTCCATGACCTCTGAGGTTATGGTTTCCCGGGAGATCTCTTCCTCGGAGGCCCCCACCACATCGGTCATATCGTCGATGGCAAAGACACGGAAAATGTCGCATTTATCGGCGTCCCGGATGAGGCGGCACAGCTCCAGGACCTCTCCGGCGGAGCAGCAGGGCCCAGGCTCTCCTAAGCTTTGGGCGTCATCGGGACAGGAAGAGGCTGCGGCCGTCACTGTGGGATCGATCCTCAGCTTGTTATGGTTTTCAATGGCAGTGAGGACGGCTTCCCTGTCTGTCTCAGACAGCCGGTCCAGCACATGGTTTTCCCGCAGGACCTTACAGCTTAAGGATGCGTGGTCCACGCTTTTATGGTCCAGAAAGGTGTCGTACTGTTTTAACTGCTCAAACCGGCCGATGTCATGGAACAGGGCGCATAAAAGGGCCAGTCCGGCGGTATGGGGCGGCAGGCAGCGCAGCCGGCAGAGGGTCTCCATGACGGAGACGACGGCATAGGTGTGGACGATCTTAAGGGCGACGCGGCCGTCGGCCTTATCGTAGCGGGCCGCGTAAGTATCAAAGTATGTTTTATATTCATTGAAATCGATCATCGGCAGGGAGAATCCTTTCTTTGGGGGATGATGGCATCCCTCCGGGAGAATGAAGCGCCGGGGTTTATGTGATGAACGCAGAAACCAGATGCGCAATGCTATAATGTCTGTTTTACAGACATTATAGCATGACAGGGGAGGTTTCACAATACGGGGGATCCAGGGGATAGATTTTCTGAAAGGAAACCCTTGGAAGAATCCGGTCCAGAGTGCTATAATGAAACTGTCAGGCTCCTGGCCAGGCTCTGGCATCAGCCAGAAAAAACAGATAGAAAGAGTGGAAAACCATGCCGGCAAATCAGACAGCAAAAAAGAAGAGATACGACATGCTGACAGATCATCCGGGGAAGGCGCTTTTATTTTTTGCCCTCCCCATGATCTTCGGCAACCTGTTCCAACAGCTTTACAATATCACAGACTCGGTGATCGTGGGCCGCTTCGTCGGGGAAAATGCCCTGGCGGCCGTGGGCGCGTCCTACGCCATCACCAATGTGTTCATCGCCATTGCCATCGGCGGCGGAATCGGGAGCTCGGTGATCATCTCCCAGTTTCTGGGAGCGGGAAAGATAGGGAAAATGAAGACAGCCGTATTTACGACCATGATCAATTTCCTGGTGATCTCTGTGATCCTGGGGACCGTTGGTGCTGTTTTTAACCATCAGATCCTTTCGTGGGTCAATACGCCGGAGGACATTTTTTCCGATGCAGCCCTGTATCTGGCCATTTATTTTCTGGGTCTTCCGTTTTTGTTCATGTACAATGTCCAGGCATCCATTTTTAATTCCCTGGGAGATTCCAAAAGACCGCTGTATCTTCTGATCTTCTCCTCCCTGTTAAACATTGCGCTGGATATGGTGTTCGTGATCTGCTTCCATCAGGGAGTCCGTGGAGTGGCGGTGGCAACGCTGATCGCCCAGGGCGTCTCGGCGGTACTCTCCTTTTTCCTTCTGATGCGGAAGCTGAAGGGGTATGAGGAAGAGGAAAAATATGGCTGTTATGATTTCGGGATGATGCGGTCCATGGTGAAGATCGCCGTTCCCTCCACGCTCCAGCAGTCCATCGTCCACATGGGCATCCTTCTGGTCCAGTCCGTGGTCAACAGCTTCGGTTCCGCGGCCCTGGCAGGCTATTCGGCAGGAAGCCGGATCGAGTCCTTAAGCATCGTTCCCATGCTGGCCATGGGAAATGCCATGTCCACCTTTACGGCCCAGAATATTGGCGCTGGAAAGCTGGACCGGGTGAAGGAGGGCTATAAGATGTGCTATGTGACCGTGCTCACCGTGGGCGCGGGTCTGTGCATCATGTACCAGCTGTTCGGCGGCGCGTTTGTGTCCATGTTTTTAGAGAGCGGCGGCAGCACTGCCTATTCTGTGGGCGTTTCTTACGTGAAATTTCTTTCCTTTTTCTATGCCTTCATCGGCCTTAAGGCCACTACCGATGGTCTTCTCCGGGGAGCTGGGGATGTGGCGGCATTTACGGCGGCCAATCTGGTGAATTTGTCCATCCGGGTCATCGTCACCAACGTGTTTGCCCCTGTTTACGGGATCCAGGTGGCATGGATGGCCGTTCCCATGGGCTGGGCGGCCAACTATATCATTTCCTTTGGCTGGTATCTGACGGGAAAATGGAAGCGGGTGAAGGTAATATCTGCAGACCAGGGAGAAAAGCGTAAAAATTAAATATATAGGGAGGGATCCATATGGAGGAGAGACTTTTAAAGTATTTCAGGGATCACGAGGCGGAGATCTTTGGGGATCTGGAGCGGCTGGTGAAGGCAGAGGCCAGCACATCGGATCTGGAGGCTCTGGCCGAAACCAGGAAGGTCCTGGAGGCTTTGATCCGGGAGCGGACGGGAGAGGAGCCGCTGGTCTATGAGCGGGAGGGAGGACATGATCTGGTGCGGTTTGAGCTCGGACAGGGAGAGGAAAAACTCCTGATCATTGGCCATTATGATACCGTACATCTGATTGGCGCCATTCAGTACCGCACAGAGGGAGACCGGCTGTATGGCCCTGGTGTTTCGGATATGAAAAGTGGTCTTATCTCGGCCATATGGACGGCCAGAGCCTATAAGGAGCTGGGGATCGATCCGGGGAGAAAGCTGGTCTTTATTTTCAATGGAGACGAGGAGACGGGAAGCCATGAATCCTCGGACATTATCTGCGGACTGGCAGAAAACGCCCGGGCGGCCCTGGTCTGCGAGCCCTGTGTGGGAAACGGGGACCTTAAGACAGGAAGAAAGGGAAATATAAAATTCAATGTGACGATCCATGGGAAGGCCTCCCATGCGGGAAATGCCCATAAGGAGGGAATCAACGCCATCCAGGAGATGGCTGCGGAGATCCTGAAGATCCAGGCACTGACGGATTATGAGGCCGGCACTACGGTCAATGTGGGCATATGCCAGGGAGGAACGAAGGTCAATGTGGTACCGGCTGCGGCCAGCTTTTCCGTGGACTGCCGCTATAAATCTATGGAGGAGGGCCAGAGGATCCGACGGGAGATCCTGGAATTGCCGATATCTGTTCCTGGTGCGTCCAGGGAGGTGGAGATCGTGGAAGGGAAGCTTCCCATGGAGGAGACCCAGGGGAACATGGAGCTGTTTGCGGCTGCGAAGGAATGCGGCAGGAAGCTGGGACTTTCGTTTTCCCACCAGTTCGTAGGCGGGGGCAGCGACGGAAACGCTGTGTCAGCCATGGGGATCCCCACCCTGGACGGCCTGGGAGGCTGGGGGGACGGGGCTCATTCCGAAAGCGAATACCTGCGGATCAGCCAGTATATTCCGCGGATCGCGCTGCTGGCTTCGCTGATTCTGAATATCCGGTAGAACAATATAGAAGAGAGCTGCTGCGGCAGGGGGATTTTGAAGATCCTCTGCTGGCAGCAGCTCTTTTTTTGAAATACAGATACAGATCCGGCTAGTTTTTAATGGCAAATGTCAGCTCTGCCTTAAACAGATCCCCGTCAATGGTGATCTCGAACCGGCCGCCCTGGAGCTGGGTCAGGTCCTTGGCAATGGAAAGGCCCAGTCCGCTTCCCTCGGTGGTACGGGACGTATCGCCGCGGACGAAGCGCTCGGTCAGCTCGTCGGGGCTGATGTTTAACGGCGTGGCAGAAACGTTTTTAATGGAGAATACGACCTCGGAATCCCGGTCCTCGATGCCTACGTAGACGCGGGTGCCTTCCATGGCGTATTTAAAGGCGTTGTTGTACAGGTTTTCCAGTACGCGCCACAGCCGTCTTCCGTCGGCCTCAATGAGAATCACCTCATTGGGGAGGGTCGTAACGATGTCCAGATGACGGATGGCGTATTTTTCCTCAAATTCACCATTGGTCTGCTGGACCAGCTCCACGATGTCGATATTGGCCATATCCAGCTTGATATTTCCGGAGCTGGCCCTGGAGGCCTCCACCAGATCCTCGGTCAGCGTCTTAAGGCGCTGGGATTTCTGGTCCAGGACCTCAAGATATTTCTGGATCGTGGGATCCTGGGGCTTTTCGCGCTTGATGAGATCCACATAGTTGATGATGGAGGTCAGCGGCGTCTTAATATCGTGGGATACGTTGGTGATCAGGTCTGCCTTTAAGCGCTCGCTTTTTACCTGCTCGGCCAGAGCCGTTTCCAGACCGTCGCTGATGCGGTTTAATCCCTCGGCCAGCTGTGCCTCCAGGCTGGAAAACTGGGAAACGTCCACCTTGTAGCTGGTCTCTCCGGAAGCCAGCTTGTCGATGGCCTGGTGGAGCTTATCGGTCTGGACCGCGTTGCGGTACAGGAAATAGAATACGACCAGATTGCCCACCACCCAGAAGGAGAGACCGGCCAGGAAGGGAACAGAGGTAAACCCGCTCCCATCGCTCTGGATGAGGTAAAATGCCCCCAGGGTGATCGTAAACACATTGGCCGCCAGATAAAGCGCAAAGCTTAAGGTCAGACGGTATTTGAAGGTGCTTTCGGAAAGGGTCTCCGTCAGATCATGGAGGAGGCTGTTGGTCCAGAGGCTTTCTGCCTTATAACGGCGGACCAGGCTGAAAAAGGTCAGGATCCCCACCATATACAGGCTTCCGAACATCATGAGACGGCTGGCGCGGTCCCAGTAGCCTTCCGTCACCAGAAGGTGAAGGAGCTTTGATGCCAGAGGGGCCAGAAAGGCGGCGCTTATGTAAGCGGCAAAGGCCATTAACAGAAGCATCAGATCCGTTTTGATCTTATCAAAGGGATAAAGGACCACGGACCGGTCCCCAAGAGCCGGATGGCCCGAGGCAAACATAAGGAAAACAAAGGTCAGAAGGCAGCCGGCCAGGCCGATGGAGGCCAGGTAGAGTCCGTTTACGAAGGTCTTCCTGGAGCTGTTGTACTGGGTATACGCATGGGCATAGTCGTCCAGGGCCTTGTAGGTGGTGTCCAGGCCGATGACCACATAGTTGTTGGAGCTGTTGTAGGGATTGGCCTTGGCCATGAGGGCCGGAACACTGGGGAAGGTGGAATTAAAGTTCGTCCTTACGGCCAGGTCATTGGAATCCCCGGAATAATAGATATATTTTCCCATGGCCATCATGTCGTCGATGGTCATTTCCGGCGCATTGGTGTGGATCTCATAGATGGCGTCATTTTTGGAATAAAAAGCCACACGGAAATAAAAGTTGGTGAAATCCGACATGAGCCGGGAATATATGGAGTAATAGGAAGAGAACCGCTTCAGGATCTCATAGGTCAGCTCCGGCAGGGTGGCAAAGGACTGGTCGGGTCCCGTCAGCTCCTCCTCGGACTGATAGCAGCGCCAGCGCACATAATACTGCTCCTCATCCTCTGCGCTGAGGTTTTCGGGCCCGCCCTTTAAGGCATAGTTGTCGGCCTCATCCATATAATAGCCCAGGGACTTTCCGTATAGGATGATGTCGTTGAGGGTATAGCTCTTGTCTCCGCCGGGGCCGGAGGAGACGTCCAGGACCATTTTATTGTAGTCCACCTCTCCGTTGGTCTCAAAAAGCTCCTGGTACTGGATATAGTCGAAAATACTGGCGATGTCGGCCTGCACCTTCTTATTAAAATCCGGAGACTGGTCGAAGGTCTCATCCTCGATCCAGTCCAGTCCGCGGCCGTAGTTGCTGTTCAGATACATGAACCCGACTCCGGTGAGCGCGATCAGGGCAAAGATAAAGTGCAGAAAACCGGAAAAACGCTTCAGAAAAAAACTCGGTGTATTCTGGCTCATCTGGATTCTCCTTACTGTTTCTCGATCTTATAGCCCACGCCCCAGACCACCTTTAAGTAGCGGGGTTCCTTGGGGTTGATCTCAATTTTTTCGCGGATATGGCGGATGTGGACGGCTACGGTATTGTCGGCGCCGATGGCATCCTCATTCCAGATCTTTTCGTAGATCTGGTCGATGGAGAATACCTTTCCGGCATTCTTTACAAGGAGCAGCAGGATGTTATACTCAATGGGCGTGAGCTTGATGGGCTCGCCGTCCACCGTCACCTCTTTATTTTCATCATTGATCATGAGACCGCCGCACTTATAGACCTGGGAGCTGTTCTGCTGGTTCAGGTTTCCAAGCTGGGTGTAGCGGCGGAGTTGGGATTTGACCCGGGCCACCAGCTCCAGGGGATTAAAGGGCTTTGTGATATAGTCGTCCGCCCCGATGTTTAAGCCCAGGATCTTATCGGTATCCTCGGATTTGGCCGACAGGATGATAATGGGGATGCTGCTGGTCTCGCGCACCTTTAAGGTGGTGCGGATCCCGTCCAATCCCGGCATCATCACATCCACGATCATCAGGTTCACCTCGTGGTCCTCCAGGTATTCCAGGGCCTCGTAGCCGTCATAGGCCTTGATGACCTCAAAGCCCTCTCCCGTAAGATAAATATTAATAGCTTCAACAATCTGTTTATCGTCATCGCATACAAGAATCGTCTGCATAAGTTCCCTCCTTTAAAGTTTTATCCAGGTAAAAATACGTTCACCACATCCAGTATAACATAAAAATGCGGTGAACGTATTAAAAATTCCTGTCAATTAATTAAAACGGAAAACAGCGGTTCCGTAAGCCGGAAGCGGGTAGGCAAAGGAATAGGGCTGGCCGTCGCATTCAGATTTTACGGAGCGCTTTGAGAAGGCATGCTCCCCGCGCTTATAGAGGCCGTGCTCATTGTCCAGGATCAGCGTATAGGTTCCTGATTTGGGAACGCCCACCCGGTAATCGTCCCGGGCCATGGGAGTGAAGTTGATGACGAACAGGAGGTTCTTTTTCCCTGTTTCATCCCGGCGGATGAAGCTGAAGATGCTCCGGTCGCCGTCGTTGGCGTTGATCCACTGGAAACCGTTCCAATCGCTGTCCAGCCGGTAAAGGGCCGGATATTTCTGGTAGATATGGAGCAGGTCGCTGTAATATTTTAGCAGGTCCCTGTGCTGGGGCTCCTCTGCCAGATACCAGTCCAGGGCTGTTTTTTCGTCCCACTCATGGTACTGGCCGAAATCCTGGCCCATGAATAAGAGCTTTTTGCCCGGATGGCCCATCATGAAGGTATAGCCGGCCTTCAGGTTCGCAAATTTATCGTCCGGGAAGCCGGGCATTTTATTGATCATGGAGCATTTTAAATGGACCACCTCGTCATGGGACAGGGTCAGGATGTAGTTTTCACTGGTGGCATAGGTGATCCCGAAGGTCATCTTGTTATGGTTGAATTTTCGGAAATATGGATCCAATTTCATATATTCCAGAAAATCGTGCATCCATCCCATATTCCACTTGAAGGTAAAGCCCAGGCCGCCTTCCTCCGGCGCCTTTGTGACGCCGGGCCATGCGGTGGATTCCTCAGCGATCATGATGGCTCCGGTCATATGGCCTGTAAGGACACTGTTTAAATGGCGGAAGAATTCGATGGCCTCCAGATTTTTATTTTCTCCATACTGGTTGGGGACCCAGTTCCCGTTGCTGCGCCCGTAGTCCAGATACAGCATGGAGGCCACGGCGTCCACCCGGAGTCCGTCCACATGGAAATTCTCCACCCAGTAAAGGGCGTTGGCGATCAGGAAGTTTTTCACCTCGTTTTTCCCGTAATCAAAGACCTTTGTTCCCCAGTCGGGATGCTCGCCTTTTCTGGGATCTGCGTACTCATAAAGCGGTTCCCCGTCAAAATCTGCCAGGCCATGGGCGTCTTTTGGGAAATGGGCCGGGACCCAGTCTAAGATCACGCCGATCCCCTTTTTGTGGAGATAATTGACGAAGTACATGAAATCCCTGGGACCTCCATAGCGGGAGGTGGGAGCGTAGTAGCCGGTCACCTGGTAGCCCCAGGAGCCGTCGTAGGGATGCTCCGCGATGCCCATGAGCTCCACATGGGTGTAGCCCATTTTTACCACATAGTCGGCCAGCTCGTGGGCCGCCTCCTTATATGTATAATAGCCCTCCTTTTCCGGCCGGCTGGCCTTTCTCCAGGAGCCCAGATGGACCTCATAAATGGCCATGGGAGCTTTTTCCGGCTCTGTTTGCTTCCGCTTCTCCATCCATTTCTCATCGCTCCAGGAAAAGCCGGAGATATCGGTGGTGATGGAGGCGGTTCCTGGCCGGAACTCGGCGCTGAATGCATAGGGATCCGCTTTAAAAAGGATCTTGTCATCCTTTGTGGTGATGGCAAATTTATAAAGCTCGCCAGTTCCAAGGCCTGGTATGAAGGCTTCGTAGATGCCGGAATCCTCCAGGGGCTTCATGGGAGACGCCTCCGGATCCCATCCATTGAAGTCCCCAACGACGCCCACAGACTTCGCATGGGGCGCCCAGACGGCAAAGTACATACCCGGCTTTCCGCCATAGGTACGGGGATGGGCCCCCAGCTTTTCAAAGATCTTATAGTGGGTACCCTGACCGAACAGGTAGCGGTCCAGTTCTGTAATGAAGCCGGTACCGGCCGGTCTTCCGGCCTTTTTTGCTGTGGTTTTACTGCTTTTTCCTGAATTTTTCATACTCTTATGCCTCCCGAAGTTTAAAGATCGCGCCGCCTGACGGCGGAAGGGTCACAGAAAGCCTTCCGTTTTCCACCGGTATGGAAGGAGCCTCCCCGTCCAAAAGGTTTATGGCCTGGGACGCCGGGAACGGGACCGGTATGGAAAGGACTGCGGGCTGGCTGTCATTGTTGACTGCCGAAAGGATCATTGTATTTTCTCCCAGCCGGCCAAACGCATACTGGCGGTTGGTCAGAAGAAGTTCTTTATACGTTCCGTCATGGAGCTCCGGATTATCCCGGTGGATCCGGGCCAGGGCGGCGATATGGTCCGTGATGGGGCCGGTCTTCTGTTCCATATCCTTTAAGGAGAGGGCTGGGCGGAGCGCCTCGTCAGATTCCCGGGTGCGCGCTCCCTGGATCCCCCATTCGCTTCCGTAGTACACGGACGGGATCCCGGGAAGGGTGAATAAAAGCTGGTATACGGGGAACAGGTGGTCTGGTTCCCGCAGCTTGCTGGCGATCCTGTCCTCGTCGTGGTTATCCGTAAAGGTATACAGAGCCCTTCCCACAGATTCCAGCCGCTTCACATTGTGGGCGATCTCAAAATAGTTATGGTCGTTGTGACCGGAGTAAAGAGCCTTATGGAGCTCATAATTGGTAACAGAGTGAAGCATTTCTCCATTGACCCATCTTCCGTATTCTCCGTGGATCACCTCGCCCATGAGCCAGAAATCTTCCTTCATGGAGGCGGTGCGGCTGCGCAGCTCCTTCATGAAGGCAAAATCTAAAACATTGGCGCAGTCCAGGCGGAGGCCGTCGATGTGGAAGGTATCGATCCAGAATTTTACGGTATCCATCAGATACTCTCTGACCGCCGGGTTCTGCAGGTTCAGGCACGGGAGCTCATAGTGGCCCTGCCATGCCTCGTATCCGAAGGAGTCGCCCATGGGGCTTCCCCAGCCGAAGTTTACTCCGCGGTACCAGTCCTTATAGGGAGAGGCTTCTTTCTTTTCCTGGATATCGCGGAAGGCGGGAAATTCCCGTCCGGTGTGATTGAACACGGCGTCAACTGCCACACGGATCCCATGCTGGTGGCACTGGTCCACGAAATTTTTAAAATCCTCATTTGTCCCCAGCCTCCGGTCCACCAGGTGCAGATCCCTGGTGTCATAGCCGTGGCCTGTGGATTCAAAGACTGGACCGATATAAAGGGCGGTGCAGCCCAGATCCCGTATGTGGGGGATCCATTGGAGCAGCTCATCAAAACGACAGGCTGCGGAGGCTTCATGATTCGTCTTAGGAGCTCCCAGGAGCCCCAAAGGGTAGATGTGATAAAAAACTGCTTTCTGATACCAGGGCTTCATAGCCGGTCAGACCTCCTGTAATTCCCGCTTTTTAAGGCTCTGGAGAAGGAACTGGTAGCGGAGCTGGGCTGCGTTCAGCTCATAAATGTAGCAGTCGATCAGCGCGGGGTCCACCACCTGCTCAAACTGGTTCTGGGCGGAAAGGATCGCAGTCTGGCTGGCCATGATCTGCTTTTTCAGCTCCAGAAGCTCCTTCGTCCGTTCCTTATTTGGCGCGGATTTTTTGTTTATGAATCGCATACTTCCATTTTCCTTTCTTCTGGTATTGGTCTTTTCCAGTATCCGGCCTCCCGGCAGCCTGCAGCTTCGTTTGCTGGAGGTCGTTTTTTCAGGTGTCCGGAGGTTTCGGAGCTCCCGGCTCCTGACTGGTCTGACTTCCTGTGCTGCGCGGCGCGTTCCGGAGCATTACAAAGGTCAATGGTAGTATTGTCTTTTTATGGGCGAGATATTCATTTACTGGAATTCTGCTGCAGCGCCTCGTTTAATCTGAGAAGCCGGTCGATGGCAGACTGGCTGGTCAGATGGTAATAATTGCAGACGCCGCGTTTTTCCACAGCGATCAGTCCCGAATCCTTCAGGATCTTCAGATGATGGGAGACAGCCGGACGGGAAAGACTGGTTTTTTCTGTGATCTCTTTCACGTTGAGACCCGGAGCGCGGCGTTTTTCGGATACGCTGCGGCCGCCTTTCTGTTCCGTCTCCAGGGATCTGCGGTCCTCCTCCACCTCATAAAGCTGCTGGATGATGGCTAGGCGGGTACTGTCGCCCAGGGCGATGAAAAGGGGGATACACTCCCTGAATGAAGTTTTTAACCGGCTTTCATCCGGCGTATATTCTCTGTCGTCCGGTTCCTGCGGCATAGGATGGCCCTCCTGTCTGTGTGTTCTGATTCCATTGGTTTAAAAATATAAACTAAATATATTCTAGCATTTTTTGAAAGGTACGTCAATGTTTTGGATAAAACTTAGTAAAGTTATTATTTTGTATGAAATTTTTTTGTAGAATATTGCTGAAAATATAGAGGGCGATTTTACGGTTTTGAAATTGACTTTTTTTCCTATTTGGCCGATAATAGGAGCACATTCAGAAATGAGCTTCTTCATTTCCAGATCATTTCCAACCGGGCGTCCGCCCGGGACAGGACCGGCAGTTTCGCCGGAAGCCCCAGGATCGGGGCAGGATTCCAGAAAACAACAAAAATAAAGATGGGAGGTGTCTGCCCTTGGCAGTTTTATTTGTCGTACTGCTTTCAGCCGCTGTGACGGACTGAAGGTATGGGAAGGTGTTCCACTGGCAGATCCTTCTGGGGCTGGCAGGCGGGATCGTGGGAGCCATATGGGGAGCCGGGACCGGCGGAGATGTGTTTATATTGCTGGCGGGACTGGCGGCCCGGGTCATTGGTACATGTGCTGTATTTTATACCCTGTTTTTATGCAGGATGCTGGGAGCAGGGGACATTAAGCTGATGGCTCTCTGTACAGGTCTTCTGGGTATGGGGCCGGGGCTCCTGGTGATCTTCACCGGGCTTTTTCTGGCCGCCCTCCGGGCGGCGGGGATGATCTGGCAGCAGGGCTCGCTGTGGATGCGGATGGAGCGGATCGGAACCTTTATCATCCGCTCCGGAAGGGAGGGGAAGCTCCTGGAATATCCGGGAAGGGAGGATAAACGGAATATCCTGCGGCTGGGTCCCTGGCTGTTCCTGGGATATTGTATATGGCTGGCTGGAAGATATCTCTGAGGAGGTGAGGGAAGATGAAAAAGATCATGGCAGTTTACGACGAGGATCCGTTTTATGCGGAACGGCTTTCTGATTATATCAACCGGAGGGAGGACGGGATCTTTTCCGCCCGGGCCTTTACATCCAGGAAACGGCTGGAGGAGTTTGCCAGGGACCATGGGATCGATGTGCTCCTTACGGGAACGCTGTCCGAAGGAGGCTTTCCAGGCCTCCCGTCGGTCCAGCGGATTCTTCTCACAGAGGAGGAAGTCCGGGCAGGGGAGGGAGGCGGGCATGGGATCTATAAATACCAGTCCGGCGACGATATCCTGCGGGAGGTGATGGCGGCCTACTGTGAAACGCCGGAAGGGAAAACGGATTTTCCGGGGCTTCCGGCTTCGGGGAAACGGATCATCGGCGTGTATTCCCCGGTGGGAAGATGCGGAAAAACGTCATTGGCCCTGGCAATGGGCCAGCTTCTGGCCAGAGAGGAAAAGCTGCTGTTCATTACGCTGGATACGTTTACCGGTTTTTCCGGCCTTCTGGACGAGCAGTGGAAGCGGGATCTTTCGGATCTGATCTATTATTATAAGCAGGGCCGGTTCCACGGCCTTCAGCTTAATTCGGTCATTTACTATCTGGGAGATATGGCCTGGCTGCCTCCGATCCGTTTTCCGGATGATTATAACCAGATCACTTCAGAGGAAATGGCGGATTTTCTGTTAAAGATCCTGGAGGAGGGAGGATATGGGACCCTGGTCCTGGATATTGGGAACTATGGGAGACAGGTTCTGCCGCTTCTGGAGATCTGCCAGGCGGTCTATATGCCCATCCGGGAGGATGCCGTTTCCAGGGCCAAGCTCCAGGAGTTTGAGCAGTATGTGGAAAAAAGCGGGAAAAAAACGGTGGCGGGAAAATTCCATAAGATCCATGTTCCCATGGTCACAGGAATGAAGCGGAGGGAGCATTTTCCGCAGGAGCTTTTGTGGGGGGATCTGGGAGATTTCGTCCGAGGGATGTTAAAGGGGCAGAGAGGGATATGGGAGAGCTGATACGGGATCTGAAACGGGAGCTGCGGGAGGAGATCCTCCAGGGAATGTCCTATGAGCGCCAGATGACGGATGAGGAGCTGGCCCAGGTCATCGACGGGAAGATCCTGGAGCAGATGGAGCGGGAACCCATGGCTCTCAGGGACAGGCTGAGACTTCAGAAGGAGCTGTTCGATTCCTTCCGGAGGCTGGACATCCTGCAGGAGCTGGTGGACGACCCGGGAATCACGGAGATCATGGTCAACGGCCCGGAGGAGGTGTTTGTGGAGACAGAAGGGAGGATACGGAGATGGGAAAAATCCTTTGAATCCCGGGAACAGCTTCTGGAGCTGATCCGGCAGATCGTCAGCCGGGTCAACCGGACAGTCAATACGGCGTCCCCCATTGTGGATGCCAGGCTGGAGGACGGTTCGAGGGTCCATGTGGTGCTGGAGCCGGTGGCATTAAACGGACCGATCCTCACGATCCGGAAATTCCCGGATCCGATCACCATGGACCGGCTTCTGGAATACGGGAGCGTCACAAGGGAGGCGGCGGACCTTTTAAAGACCCTGGCAGCGGCCCGCTACAATATTTTTGTCAGCGGAGGCACGGGGGCGGGAAAGACGACCTTTTTAAACGCTCTTTCGGAGTTTATCCCTCCAGAAGAGCGGGTGATCACCATTGAGGATTCAGCGGAACTAAAGCTGGCCCACATTGAGAACCTGGTACGGCTGGAAACAAGAAACGCCAACGGGGAGGGCCAGGGAGCCATCGGGATCGGGATGCTGATACGGGCGGCTTTGCGTATGAGACCGGACCGTATAGTGATCGGGGAGGTCCGGGGCCAGGAGGCCGTAGACCTGCTCCAGGCCATGAATACCGGCCATGATGGGAGCTTTTGTACTGGCCATGCCAATAGCTGCCGGGATATGCTGGCCAGGCTGGAGACTATGGTCCTTATGGGGATGGAGCTTCCCCTGCCGGCCATAAGGAGCCAGATCGCGTCAGCCCTGGATGTGATGGTCCATGTGGCAAGAATGAGGAACAGGAGCCGGAAGGTGACGGCAATCGAGGAGGTGGTGGGAATTGAAAACGGTGAGATCGTCCTCAGGCCTTTGTTTTCCCTTGACGGGGAGGGAGAGCTCAGAAAGGCCGGAGACCTCAGATGCCAGGAAAAGCTCAGAAGGGCAGGGTATGGATTATGAGGTATACCGGCTGAGCAAAAAGGAGTGGCTGCTGTATGGCAGCCAGGGAGTTGGGTATCTGGCTCTTCTTGACTTCGTATTTTACAGAAGCGCGGCGCTGTTTGCGGTGCTGGCGCCGATGGGGATCTGCTATCCGCTTATCTTGAGAAAGGATCTGAAGCGGCGGCGGAAAGAGGCCTTAAAGCTCCAGTTCAAGGATGCGATCCTTTCGGCTGCCTCCGGACTCAACGCAGGGTATTCAGTGGAAAATGCCTTTGCCGCTGCATTGGAGGAAATGGACCGGCTTTATGGGAAGGATTCTATGATATCCCAGGAGCTGCGCCTGATCCTTGCCAAGACCCGGATGAACCGGGCTTTCGGGGAGGCCCTGGGGGATTTTGCCAGGAGGAGCGGCCTGGAGGATATCCAGAGCTTTTCCGAGGTGTTTCTGGCAGCCCGGAAAAGCGGAGGGGAGTTGGTAAGGATCATTGCCAGGACAGCGGAGATCATCGCGGAAAAGATACGGATCCAGGAGGACATTATGACGGCCACAGCAGCCAGGCGGATGGAGCAGAGGATCATGAGCGCCATTCCGCTGCTGATCGTTTTTTATATCGAGCTTACGTCCCCGGGCTTTTTTGACCTTCTTTATGGGACGGCAGCCGGACGGGTGGTGATGACAGTATGTCTTGGAATTTATTTAGGGGCCTGCAGCCTTTCAAAAAGGATTCTGGAGATCCGTATATGAGGGGAACGGTATACAGATATCTCCGGTATGGGGGATGCGCTGCCCTGGGAATCGTTTTCTTTTTGGGAGCCGAGGCGGCGGATACAGACCGGCAGACTGTGGATAAAGGGATCTTAAAACGGAACCCATGGGGACAAAGGGATGCAGTATACGAATTTTATGCGGAAGGACTGGAGGAGGGAGCTGTTGAACTGGCAGTAACGGTTCCGCCCCGGAGACTTTCCCCAAAGGAATTCCACCAGCGTATGCCAGAGATTTCGGAGATCCTCCTGTCCGGTATCCTGGGAAGCAATGTGTCTTTGGACCAGATCCGCACAGATCTGGAGCTGCCGGAGGAGCTTCCGGGATATGGGATCCAGGTGGCATGGGAATCGGAGAGGCCGGAGCTTCTGAGCAGCATGGGGCTTTTAAACCAGGAAGGGCTCCGGGGGGTGGACCCGTCCAGGGGGGAAACGTTCTCTTTGATGGCGGAGCTTTCATGCGGAGAGGAGAAGGAGCTGGTGACGGTCCCGGTCACCGTCCTTCCGGAGGAGATGACCCAGGGAGAGCGCCTGGCGGAAAGGATAGACAGTCTGGCGCTGGAGGATATGGAAAATGAGACGGTCCGGCTTATGGAAGAATTTGAAGGAGTCCCCATTACATACCGGAGAAAGGGACGGTTTCAGAATGCGGTCCTTCTGGTTCTGGGAGGCGTTCTGGCGGCCTGTCTCTGGATGAAGGAAAAAAATGACGAACAGCTCCAGAAAAAGAGAAGGGAGGAGAGTCTGACGGCAGCCTATCCGGACCTGGTCTCAGGCTTTCTGGTACTGACAGGGGCTGGTTATTCCATCCGCCAGGCCTGGAAAAAGACAGTCCAGGACCGGAAACAGTCGGAGACGCTTCCGTTTTCAGAGGTTTACCAGGAAATGCAGGTCACGTTGAACCAGATGGAGACGGGGACGCCGGAGGCTTTTGCATACGTCCGGTTTGGAAAACGCTGCGGACTCCGGTGTTACACGAGATTTTCCGGTATTCTGGAGAGCTCTCTGCGCACAGGTGGAAGCAGCCTCAGAAGCCTTCTGGAGCCGGAAATGGAAGAAGCCTTTAAGATACAGGCGGACCTGGCCCGGAGAAAGGGGGAGGAGGCGTCCACAAAGCTGCTGCTTCCCATGTTTGGGATGCTCGGAATCGTTATGGTAATGGTAACTGCGCCGGCGTTTTTCTCGCTGGGCTGAAAGGAGGGACCGTATGAGGATCATGGAGTTTTTAAAGGAAGAAGACGGTGTTGGCGTGATCGAGGTGGTGCTGATCCTGGTGGTACTGATCGGATTGGTGATCATCTTTAAAAAACAGATCAATCAGCTTTTGAACAATATTTTTTCGGAGATCAGCAAGCAGTCAAAAGAGGTGTACTGATCATGAAAAAAAGGGGAGAGATCACTGTGTTTCTGAGCCTTACGCTAGTGTGTATCCTGTCGCTTTTTATGGGACTTCTGGAATCGGCCCGGACGGCGGGAGCAAGACTGTACCTTACGATGGCCGCCAATTCAGCCATGGCCTCTGTTATGAGCCAGTATAACCGGAATCTGTGGGATATGTACCATCTTTTGTTCCTGGAGTATGAGTCTCCAGAGGCCATTGGGCGTTCCTTCGATATGTATCTGGATTTTTATCTGGAACAGGAGAACCTGTATCCGATGAAGCGGAAGAGCCGGGAGGTCACAGCCATTCTGAATATGCAGGACCATGCGGGAAAGCCTCTGGAGGACGGGATCCTCTCCTATGTCCGGTACCGACTGCCGGATATTGCCGGAGATCTGTCCGGGGTCGCGGAGAGCGCAAGGGACGCTTCCCGGGCAGGAGACTTCAGGACTGTATTTAAGGTATGCCGCCAGGCCGGAAGGCATACAAGGCGGCTTGAAAAGGCCAGGAGGGAGGTGGAGGCTGCACTGGAGGATATGGAGCGGTCAAGGATACGGGCAGCAGAGGCGGCTGCGGATGAAAGGGCCGGAAAAATGGAAACGGAAATAAAGAGACTTTTGAAAAAGATCGGAAAGTTTCCTGCTCTGGCGGATCGGTATCAAAAGGAGGTGGAGGCTCTTTCTGAGGACAGCCGGTCTGCCAGAGGGGAAGAAAGAAGGGAAGGGATGGAGCCGCAGGCGTCGGAAACCATGGATATGGAGCTGGCGGCGTATCAGAGTGTGGAAGAGGCCGCCAGGGAATTTCAGGGGCGCTGTCAGGAGATGAAAGATCAGCTGGAGGCGGAGGCTGTCCGTCTGGAGGAAATTTCAGAGCTTCTGGAGGAAGGAGGAGATGGGGAGCATGAGGAAAATGGGGAAGAAGATGAGACGGGGCCGGACTGGGATCAGATCCAGGAGCTTATGGATATGGTCCAGATACCGGAAGCAGCAGTGCAGGAGCCTGTGGACCAGGAAAAATCCAGCGCTCTGGACCGGCTGGAGGAGATGCTGAGCGGAGACCTTCTGAAGCTGGTAATACCAAAGGGAGTAAAGCTTTCAGAAAAAAGAGTCAGAGTTGGACAGAATGGTCCTTCAAAAGAACAGTCTGAAGAAAAAACAGAGTCCAACGGGCTGGCAGCCCAGCTTCTGGTGAACGAATACATACTCCTGTATTTTGACTCCTTTCTGAAAAAAAGCGAAAGCCGTGAGGAGCTGGCGGATCAGGCCCTGGATTATGAACAGGAATATCTTCTCTGCGGAAAAGGCTCTGACCGGGATAACCTGGCCAAGACCGTGGAACAGCTCCTTATGATCCGGGCGGCCATGAACCTTTTGTATCTCCTTAATGCGGCAGATAAGAAAGCCCAGGCAGACGGCCTGGCAGCAGCGGTTTCCGGAGGAAATGCGGCGGCAGGACTGATCATCGGTTTTCTGATCTTAAGCCTCTGGGCTCTGGGAGAGGCCGTCTGGGATGTGCGTGGGCTTCTGGATGGCGGGAAGACCGGATTCTGGAAAACGGACAGCACATGGCATCTGAGTCTGGACGGGCTGCTGGCCATGGAGTTTCTGGAGGGGAGGCCGGATATGGAAGCTTCCGGCAGCGGATATGAGGATTATATCAGGATCCTGCTGTTCCTGGAGGATAAGGCTGTGAGAAATTACAGGATGATGGATGTGATCCAGTGGAATGTAAGAAAAAAACAGAAGGACTTTTCGACGGATGCCTGTGCCTGTGAGGTGGAGATCCGCACAGAGATATCCCAACAGCATTTGTTTCTTATGAAGGATGAGTACTGGCAGACTGTGGAAACAGCCTGGGCATATTAAGAACGGAGGTGAATGGCGGTGCCCTCTTTTTCAGATTGTTATTCTCATATGCTGAAAGGCACATTTCTAAAATCCAAATTGCATTACCAGTGTGCAATGTCTCTCCAAGTACCTTGCATTCTCCCCTTAATAAATATCGTTTTTATCCTGGGAAAGAGGGTACTGCCATTCATCTCCGGACATTCCCGGCGCGTCTCTGCCAGTATGACGGTGGAAGCCGCCCTTTGCCTTCCGCTCTGGCTGTTTTTTGCAGCTGCGCTCATGGAGCCTGTGCGGTGGCTGGACCGGCAGAGACAGGTCCAGACGGCGCTGGAATGCTTTAGCGAAGAATTAAGTCAGGCTGTGTATCTGAAGGAACTGGAACCTGGGAGCGGTGAGGGGACTGGAAATGGATCCGGCTCCGCAGGTGGAGCTGTGGACGGGGAAGGCGGTCTATCCAGTGGATATGTGGAGCTTCTTTCTGGAGCAGCAGCCGGACTGTGGATCCAGGGAAAAGCAGAAAAGCTTGTGGACCATGTGACTGTGAAGGATGCAAAGGCCCCGGATCCATCGGGAAATATCTGCCTGGAAGTGGAATATACGGAAAGGATCCCATTCTTTCCTGTATACAGACAGGGAATTACCATGAAGGCAGCTTCCAGAAGGAGGGGATGGATCGGTCTGGAAGGAAAACTGACGGAGTCGGGAGAGCATACGATGGAAGCCGGTGAGGGAAACGGACATGCCGTGTATGTGGGAGCAGGTATGGGCAGGTACCACTTGTATAGGGACTGCCATTATATTTCCAATGCATATGAAGCTGTATCCTTAAATCAGGCAGAAAAAATGACAAACCAGTTCGGAGAGCGTTACCGCCCCTGCTCCCGGTGTGCGGACTCCGGGCATGGGGACCGGACGGTGTATGTGACCGCAGGAGGCGGGCATTATCATTTTAACCGGGCCTGCAGCTCCATGGTCTCCTACGTCCGGAAAGTGGATCTGGAGGATGTGGGACACCTGGGCGTATGCTCTTACTGTGCATCCAGAAAGAAAGCAGAGGGAGGCGGTTAACTGAATGGGAAAATGGATATTTCTGATATTTCTGGTGTGGGCGGTCTGGCAGGATCTCCGGAGCAGGACCGTGGGGCAGGGGTTCCTGGCGGCGGCAGGGAGCCTTGGCGCAGCCGTTTCATTGCTTTCCGGGCGCAGTGTACTTGGGCTGCTGTCATCAGTAGCGGTAGGGATCTTTCTTCTGATACTGGGACAGATCACGGATGGAGGGATCGGGGAGGGAGACGGATGGTTTTTTATTGTGACCGGTTTTTTTCTGGAGCCAACAGAAAATTTTATGCTTTTTTTATCGGGGCTCATTTTTTGCAGTGTGTACAGCCTTGCATATATGGCCGCATCCTTCATCGGAGGTGTCGGCGTCCGGCAGAAAAGGCTTCCGTTCCTCCCCTTTCTGCTTCCAGTGGGACTCTGGCTGGTGCTTTCCTGAAAAAAGAACGGCGGCTTGCGGCCACCTTTACGGTGGAGGCGGCGCTGGTCCTTGGTCTGGTCTTTATGGTTATGGGAATGACCATAAAAGAGGCCTATACGATCCATGATGAGATAACCGGTTCTATGATCCTGGAAGAGGCTCTGGAACGGGCCTCCTATAACAGGGATGAAAAGAAAGAGGATACTTATTTTACCGGGCAGGCAGAGGAACAGGGAAATCCCAGGCTCTGGCTGGGGAAATACAGCGCCAGGCTTAAAAGAAAAACAGGAAAGATTTCGGGATATGCGTCTGCTGGAGCGTGGGCGCTGGAAATAGAAAGGGGAGCGTTCCGTCCGGAGCTATTTTTACGGAGGACAGCGGCCCTGACAGAAATGGGGAATGGCCAGGATGATGGGGGAAGTGGAGTTCAGACGGGAAATGAACCGGAATTATATGGTCCTGAAGCCGGGACCGGGAAAAAATGAAGAATATACGGTGCGGATGCTGACAGAAAACAGGATCCCGGGCTTTCTTCCATTTCGAGAAAAGCAGGTGGATGGGGAGCGGTGGTTCTATTATGATGTTACGTCCAGACAGCCGCTGGGGAGGATCCTGGAACACAGAAATTTAAGGGGAAAAGAACTGGAACGGCTGGCGGCGGATCTTTTATTTTCTCTGAAGCAGACAGAGAGGTACCTTTTAGACGAAAAATCCATGGATCTGACCCCGGAAATGATCTATGTGGATCCGGATTCCTTCCAATGCTCGTTCTGCCTGGTACCTGGTGGCAGATGGGATTTTTCCCAGGGATTCCGTGAACTGTCTCAATATCTGCTGGATCACGTGGACCACAGGGACGGGGAGGCCGTGGTGCTGGCATTTGCCATTTTCCGTGAGTCCAGAAAAGAGAATTTCGGACTTGAGGAGATCGGAAAGTGTCTGGAAAAGGCCAGGGCAGAGTCAGAGGCTGGAAAAAACGGCGAGGAGGAAGAAAAAGAGGTCTCCAGGAACCGTACAGGCGGGCAGACCGGAACGGAGGAGGAAAAAAGGCAGGATCCATGGAAAATGGATACAGAAAACGGAGAGCGGGGATCTGGGGAATGGATGAATGAGAGAAGGACAGAAAAATCCTCTTCAAGGGTCTGCGGATCAGACCATGGAAGGGGAGGGAAGAGGGATAAGGTCTTAAAGACAGTGGCCATAGCCGTCGGAATACTTATGGCAGTTCTTCCGGCGGCTGCAGCTGCTCTTTTTGGAATCCATGGCCTGTTTCAGTATAAATGGATTCTTGGGGCTGCAGAGATGGTCCTTTTGGCAGTGGAAGTGTTTCTGTTGTCGGGGGTGAAGGCCGGAACTGGGAAAGGAAAGGTGGATTCCAGGCGGCAGGAGGAGCGTGGTCCAGAGGGGGAGGACCGGGAAAAGACAGAACCATGGGAGGTATATTTTAGGGAAGAGGAGGCGGATGCGGGGAGAATTTCCAGCCGGCCTGCTGCAGAACAGAGGGAAGAAAAGGAAGAGGAGTTCCAGACGATCCTTCTGGCAGCCAGGCCTTTGGAAATAGAAAGCCGGAAGCTGACAGCATTTTCCGGAAACCTGGAGATCCCTCTGACATATTTTCCATTCCTGATCGGGAAAAGCCGGGAAATGGCAGATTTTTGTCTGAATGAGCCGGGCGTCAGCCGGCTTCATGTAAAAATAGAAGAGAAGGACGGAGCCTATACCATTACAGACCTGAATTCTACTAATGGAACAAAAGTAAATGGAAGACTTCTGGAGGCCAATGAGACGTGCAGCCTTGAGTCGGGCAGCGAAGTGGAGATCGCTGGAAGAAGGTTCCGGTTCCGGTAAGACCCGAGTGATCGTCCTTTCTCGGAACCAGATACGCAGAGCATGCGGGCGGCGGACTAAAAATTTTCATTTTATAATTCCAATGTGCACCAAAAGAATAGGGATTTATGATATAATGAAAAAAATATATCCGCGTGAAGCGGGCGAGAGGAGGAATGACATGTCATTCAAATTACCAGAATACCATCACCCGGACTTTTCGCTCCCTCAGTTTGTGAGCGCGCCAGAGGTAAAATGGGAGCTTGTGGAAAAAGATGGAGTTGCACCGGAATATTTCCACAGTACATCCATGTATCCGGAATATTTTAAGATCGGCGGCCAGTGGGTGCTGGCGGAAGAAAGCCGCATGGATTCCAGCGTGGTGATCTGTGAGGATGGAAACCTGGAGGTGGTGGAAAACAGAAACCTGAAACAAGGGCAGAAGGTGATCCTGGGCCGCAGCGAACAGTGCCAGGAGGGAATTCATGTCCATAATACAGGCTTTGAGACCGAAGAAACGTCTGAAAAGGAAAAGTTCGTGTTCCGGCAGGGGCGCAGCAGAGAAACGTCTTATGCCAGAGATTACGATAATCTCCTGGAGCTCTTGAAATATGAGAAGGAGCATGGAAATATCTTATGGGTCATGGGACCGGCATTTTCCTTCGATCATAATGCCAGAAAAGCGATGCAGGCGCTTGTGGAGAATGGGTATGCCCATGGACTGATGGCCGGAAATGCGTTGGCGACCCATGATCTGGAGGGGGCTCTCCTCCATACGGCCCTGGGACAGGATATCTATACCCAGGTTTCCATGCCCAATGGCCATTATAACCATCTGGACGTGATCAACCGGGTCCGCAGGAGCGGATCGATCCCCCAGTTCATTGAAGATTACAAAATCGACAATGGGATCATATACAGCTGTGTAAAGAAGCAGGTTCCTTTTGTACTGACGGGATCGATCCGTGATGACGGTCCGATGCCGGAGGTGATCGGAGACGCTTATGCAGGCCAGAGGGCCATGAGACAGCTTGTAAAAAAATCCACCTGTGTTATCTGCCTGGCCACCATGCTCCACACCATTGCCACAGGCAATATGACGCCGTCGTTCAGGGTCCTGGAAGATGGCACTATACGGCCGCTGTATCTTTATACAGTAGATGCAGACGAATTTGTAGTCAATAAGCTTCTGGACAGAGGAAGCCTGTCAGCCACTACCATGGTGACCAATGTTCAGGATTTTATCACGATTGTGGCGAGGGGCCTGGGTATCATGGACTAGGCTTATCCAGTTACGTTCCATTGCGGGACTGTAAAAGGTATGATATTATGACGGCAGGAAAGGGCTGAGGGAATGGAAGATACCGCCAGGAAAAAGTCATATATAAACTGGATACTGATGGCGGTGAACGCTCTGGTTTTTTTATACCTGGAAGCGGCCGGATCCTCTGAGGATGCATATTTTATGTATACAAAAGGGGCAATGCTGAAGGCGGCAGTCATAGAAGACGGGGAATATTACCGTCTTTTGACGGCCATGTTCATGCATTTTGGAATCAGCCACCTGGTGAATAACATGATCGTTCTGTTTGCTCTGGGGGATAACCTGGAAAGGGCCCTGGGACATGTAAAATATCTGATCCTGTACCTGTTCAGCGGGATCGGAGCCAACTGGATCTCCATGATGATAGGAAATAAGGACCCTATGGTGGTATCTGCCGGGGCATCAGGGGCGATCTTTGGAGTGATCGGCGGACTGTTTTATGCGGTGGCTGTCAATAAGGGACGTCTGGAGGATCTGCAGACGAAGCAGTTAGCCGTTATGATCGTTCTTTCCCTGTATATGGGGCTCACCAGTTCGGGTGTAGATAATGCAGCCCATGTGGCCGGATTGATCCTGGGAATCCTTCTGGGGATCCTTTTATATCGAAAACCAAAGAAAAAAATGGATGATGGAGGAGTTTGGAATGAAAGATAAAGATTGTATTTTTTGTAAAATTGCCAATGGTGAGATTCCATCGGCTACGATCTACGAGGATGAGGATTTTCGTGTGATCCTTGATCTGGGACCGGCATCCAGAGGGCATGCCCTGATCCTTCCAAAGGAACATTTTAAGGACGTCTGCGAACTGGACGAGAAGGTGGCGGTCAGGGTCCTTCCGCTGGCAGCTAAAATCGGGGCGGCAATGAAGGAGGCGCTTGGCTGTGCCGGATTTAATCTGGTCCAGAATAACGGAGCGGAAGCGGGACAGACGGTCTTTCATTTCCATGTACACGTGATCCCCCGTTACGCAGGAGGACCGGAAATGGTGACCTGGGAGCCGGGAAAAATGGCTTCAGAGGAACTGGCAGAGACGGCAGCAAGGATTGAAGCGGCCTTATAAGGGATGGTTTACTTAGGGAGAAGATATGCCGCAGAATAGCATTGAACTGCTGCAAAAGCTAATGGAAAAGTATTCAAGGGTGTTCATGAGCTTTGCCGGAAAACAGGGCGTTCCATATGATGATGTGGAAGATATCGTAATGGCATCATTCTGGTCTTGTTATAAGGGTGGTTACCTGGAAAAGATGACAGAGCCAGAAATAAAAAAGGTGCTGGTCAGGATTGTATACAATAAATGCATGGATTATCACAGAAAAGCGGCTCCGACGGATATCGCCGCCATTGAGGATTGTGAGACAGAGCTGGATAAGATCAGCTATCGTGCTGGCAATGCAGTGGACAAAACGGTAGTCAGCAATGAAAACTGCCAATATATCCGCGATACGATCGACGGCCTGAAGGATATCTGGAGAGAGCCGGTGAGGATGTATTTTATTGAAGAACGTTCTATCCCAGAAATAAGCAGGGCTCTTGGAATCACGGAGGAGGTCTGTCGTTCCAGGATTTCAAGAGCCAGAAAGTGTTTAAAAGAAAAGCTGAAGGGGCTGTGGGAACAGTTCCAGTAGAGTCTGCAGCCTTACTGGACGGCCTGGATCAGTTCCATAATAGTATGAACGGCATTGTTCAGGTGGCTTTTTTCCATGGCCTCTACGAACTTACGCCGGTTTTCATAGGTACCTGTGATGGCGTTTAACAGAGTGTCATCGGTCATCTGTTCCTCTTCAAGGACCTCAGAGAATCCCTGTCCGGCAAAGGACCGGGCATTGAGGATCTGATCGCCCCGGCTGGCGGCAGCAGACAGAGGGATCAGGACATTGGGTTTCCTTAAAGCTAGGATCTCGCAGATGGAGTTGGCGCCTGCACGGGATACGATCAGATCGGCAGCCGCAAAAAGGTGCTTTAAGGGACTGTCAACGTATTCATACTGGACATAACCGGCTGTGCCGATGAGGGATTCGTCCAGGTTCCCCTTTCCGCATATGTGGATCACTTGGAATTTCTCCAGGAGCCGTGGGAGAATGCTGCGTACAGCCTGGTTTACCCTTACGGAGCCAAGGCTGCCGCCGATGACCAGGATGATCGGCCTGGCTGCTGAAAGATGGGTATACTGGAGACCGGCCAGACGGTCCCCTTTCAGCAGCTCGGCGCGGATCGGAGATCCGGTAAGCACCGCCTTATCCTCGGGAAGATACTTAAGGGTTTCCGGGAAGTTGCAGCAGACCTTTTTTGCTGAGGGAATGCAGAGCTTATTGGCAAGACCCGGAGTCATATCGGATTCGTGGATAATAGTGGGAACATGATAATGCTTTGCTGCCAGGACCACAGGAACCGCAACAAAGCCGCCTTTGGAAAAAAGTACGTCCGGTTTATATTTTTTAATGAGCTTCCGTGCCTCCCCGTATCCTTTCAGGACGCGGAAAGGATCGGAAAAGTTTTTAAGATCGAAATAACGGCGCAGCTTTCCGGAAGAAATACCATCATAGGGAATCCCTGCGTTTTCGATCAGCTTTCGTTCGATCCCATTGTAGGAGCCAATATAGCGGATCTCATATCCGGCCTCCTTTAGGGAAGGGATCAGAGCCAGATTTGGGGTAACATGACCGGCAGTGCCGCCGCCGGTGAGTATAATGGTTTTCATAAATCATTGCCTCCATGGATTTTTCATGCACATTGATTGTTTTATGGCTGCCGGATGTCTTGGATACAGCGTCAGACAGTCACAGCTATTTTAATAGTAACGATTGGGGAAGAATTGTCAACCCCAAAAAAGAAATCGCCAATGGAAAGCAAAGGGGTCAGAGTCATGACAGACAAAGAAAGACAGGAAGATGAAAAACTGAAAAAATGTCTTCAGACAGCGTATGGGGCGACCGACGAGCAGCTTTTAAAGGAGCTGGAAGAAGCGGAGGCTTCTCTGGATGCTTCAGAGTTCCCCGGAGCCGAAGAGCGTATGTTCCGGCGGTTCATGGAAATGGAGAGGGAAGAGAGGGAAAAGGAAAATCTGTCTGAGGATGCGGCACAGGACAATATGACTGTGCCTGGTATGGATGCCGCCGGAGGCGGAATGGGTGCAGATGGAACGGATAAAAATAAGAAAAAGATACGGAAGTTTGGAAAGAAGAAAGTATTTCTTGTGGCCGCGCTGGTGGCTGTGTTTGTCGGAGCGTTGGGCGTGACGGCAGTGGGGGAGAAGAATTATTTTTTTAGAGAAAGATTTAAGGAAGGATACAATTTGATTTTAAATAATGATGATAATAAAAAAGATATAAGTGAGTTAGAAAAAGCCTATGAAGAAGTTAAGTCTAAGTCTAATATTAAAGTTGCAAAATTAGGATATATTCCTTCCTCTCTTTCATTAGAAAACCTTGTAATAAATCCAGATAGGGTAATTTTTCAATTTGATTATAATGGGAATAAAGTGTATTTTGTGCAAGGAAGTAGTATAGACACAACTTCGGTTATCGCAAAATCAGATAGGGTATCAGAGGTTGAGAGTATAAAAAATGACTGGATAAATCAAAATATTGAAATAAGGGAAAATCAATTGGATAATGGAGAAATAGAATACGAAGCCCAATTTTACTATGAAAGTGCATACTATATGTTAAATGGAAAAATGGAAAAAGAAGACTTTATAAATGTTATAAAAAATATAAATTATTTTTAGAATTTGGTCACAAGTACGCATGTCTATCCGTTATTATTAATATAAGCAATAGTTAAAGGAGGACATACAGATGAAAAAAAAAGCGCTGATGTTAATTTTAATGTTGGTTTTTACGACCAATACGGTTTTTGCCTCGGAGGGAAATTGGAAAATCTTGCCAGGTAATTACAAAGAAAGCGCATTACTACCAGTGGAAAGCATACGGGCAGAGGACAGAACACATTCTCAAATTAGAGGAGAATATATTTCTACAGGAATACTGGAAATTAAAAATCAGAAAAATGGAACTATTTATATTAGCGTTGATACACTTGCACATTTAGACGTGGATCGAATTCGCCACACAGTTTTTTTAGACAGATGGAATGAAAGGACAGAAGCTTGGGACCAGATAGATTCTTGGACTTTTGAAAAGACTAAAGAGGAAGAGGGAGGAAAACTTTCTATGATGACGGACTCCTTTACTCTTACGGGTCTTCCCACTAACCATTATTACCGCGCCCGCGGCCTTCACATGGTAGAAATCGGAGATGAGATTGAGGGCTGTGCGACAGAAACAGATGGCGTTCTCATCACCAAAGACTAACCCTAACTAATCTTGTATATAATTTAGGCCTAATTATATAAATACATATTTTTGAAGGGAGATGATCTATGGGGATCATTACGATACGACAATACAAAAATATATTTCTCATCAACAGAACGGACAAGGGATTGGCATTTTGGAAGGTCATGCCGGAATGACAATCCCTCTCTGAAAAATGAACTGGAAAAAGCCTGGAGAAATGGGACTCCAGGCTTTTGACATTTCTAAATCCTTATTGTCAGATGCCGCAAAGCTTTCCTGGTTTAGGAATTCTGCTGGGCTTTGTACTGCTTTAATGCCCTGGCGAGCTGATCGGGACAAGAGGTGGGGCGGGCACCGCAAAGGATGCCATCGGTTCTTTTAATCACTTCGTCGATATCCATGCCCTCTACCAGCTTGGAAACTCCCTGGGTATTGCCGGAGCAGCCGCCGAGAAAGCGGACATTGGTCAGCTTATTGTCTACAACATCAAAAGTAATCTGGCGGGAACATGTGCCCTGGGTCGTATAAACCATTGGAAATACCTCCTGAATATAAATAAGGGGAATGAAAAATTTCCCATGACTGTCTGCAAATCCGATTATACTCAGCCATGGGGCGTCCTGTCAAGCAAAGAAATATCTTCCTGCTGAACGGCTGCAATTTTCCTGGCAAACCTGCAAAAATGAACTCCGCCTTGATTTTCCAGATCTGATTCCGTATAATAAGGACAATTAATAACCGTTCAGCCATGCATCTTCTTGGCCGCTTACAGCGGCCAAGAAGCGCCGGGCGTCTGCCCTATGGAGATATTAACGGGAAAATGCTTATGAAAACAAGTTTTCAACGCATTTTCCCGTTAATATCTCCGCATGGCTGAACGGTTACGACAATTATTACGTATAAAGTTTACAGGAGGACAAGGAAGATGCTGGGAATTATTGGAGCAATGGATGTGGAAGTGAAAAAACTCCGTGAGATGATGGAGGATCCGGAGATCCAGACCGTGGCAGGGATGACATTTTACCAGGGAACCATTAAAGGAAAGGCTGTGGTCGTGGTCCGTTCCGGGATCGGCAAGGTGAACGCCGGCCTCTGCAGCCAAATCTTAGTGGACCGGTATCATGTGAGCGGGATCATAAATACTGGAATTGCAGGTTCTCTTAGAAATGAGGTCAATGTGGGGGATATCGTCCTGGCTACGGATGCGGTCCAGCACGATGTGGATGCTGCCGGCTTTGGATATCGGCCGGGAGAGATCCCGCAGATGGGCATCAAGGAGTTTCCGGCAGATGCCCATTTAAGGGAGGTGGCGGTTAAGTGCTGTCAGAGAGCCAATCCCGATATTCAGACCTTCTGCGGCCGCGTAGCCAGCGGCGACCAGTTTATCAACAGCCGTGAAAAGAAGAATTGGATCCGGGACACCTTTGACGCCTACTGTACGGAGATGGAGGGAGCGGCGATCGCCCAGGCGGCATATCTGAATCAGATCCCTTATCTGATCGTCCGTGCCATTTCCGATAAGGCGGATGACAGCGCGAATGTGGATTACAGTGAGTTTGAGGCAAAGGCCGTGGAGCATTCGGTCCGCCTTATGGCAGCAATGCTGGAAGAGCTTTAAAATACAGGGCTTAAGAGGCTTCTCAACCTCTTAAGCCCCGAATTTTCCCGGAATTTGACGAACGATTTTCGGCTTCTCAATCTTCTCAAAAAGTTTCTAAGTGGTTATAATGGGAACCATCATCTGGAAACATCTGGACGAAGAAAGGGGAGCTTTTTATGTTACAATTTTTACAGACTGGGAAAGTGCTTTATGTTCTGGCAGCCGTATGTGCGCTGGGAATCATAAGCAAGCTTGTGACAGGGAACCTCTACAAAAGATTAATAAAAGAAACCGGAAACATGGCGCTGACGAAGAACCGGAATCTGAGGGCGCTGAAGCAGAAGACGGAAAATATGTTCCTTTTGAGCCATGGACTCCGCAATCCGGCTGCGTACATAGAAAAACAGGTCTATGGATTCCGTTTTATGAAGATCTCTCTGGATGACTGGGACAATTTTTCCGTGCAGACCATGATCCTGTGCTTTCTGATCGGCGGCGTGGCAGCGTTTGGGTCCTACTGGTACAGGTGCGATTCCTATTATATCGTGCTTTATGGGACCATGGGGATCCTGTCTGGGTTGTTCATGGTTCTGGTGGACAATGGGGTCAACATTGGCGTAAAACGCCAGCAGCTGATGGATTGTCTGGTGGATTATGTGGAAAACTCTCCGCATTTTTATAAAAATGTGGATAAGGCAGCAGAGGGAGAACGGGCAGACAGGAAAAACCGGATCGTCCCGGCAGCGGGTCCCGGCTTCAGGGACCTGGGAAGAAGGGGATTAAAGGCTGTGGAGGAAACCGCAGCCAGCAATGAGACCGGCCCGAAGGAAGAAAAGGAAGAGCTGCGTGACAGGACCTGCCATTCCCGTACAGAAAAACCAGCGGGAGCGCCTGGGGGAAAAAATGGAGCCGCCCAGGGAGAGAGGACTGGAGCCCGGTTTTCTGTTTTATCCAGGAAAAAGGGGGAGGACCGGAAGGAAGAAGGATCCGGGGAGAGCAGCCCCAGGGAGGAACGGGACAAGGACCGGAATGGGGACGAGCTGGCGCGCAGCATTGAATATCTGAGGGAGAGCCTGGATCAGATCGCTGCTGGACGAGAAGGCGGAAAGCGGGAGGAGCCATCCTCCAGGCAGACAGAAAAGGAGGGGCTTCAGAGAGCCAAAAAGGAGCTGAAGCCGGAGGACCTGAAACTGCTGGGAGATATTTTGCAGGAGTATCTCACATAAGAGGCGTACATGGCGCAGAGATCCGGCGGGAGGACTGGCGGAGCCTGCCGGACATTAGACCTTGCGGCGTGCCTTCAGGCACTTAACAGACACAGGCTTTATGAGGCCCCATGCCATCCTCCGGGCAGTTTTTTTCCGGAGGAACATGGGAAAATCCGTCAGAAAATCCGGTGCCAGGATTGTCAAGGGTTTGACTCAATGGTATAATTAAAACAGTAACAGTTCAGCCGTGAGGAGTTCCTGGCAGGAAAATGCGTTGAAAATCTGCTTTCATAAGCATTCCTTGTCCGGATCTCCATAGGGCAGATGCCAGGCGCTTCTTGGCCGATATCAGCAGACAAGAAGATGCGTTACTTAAAACATATGTATGAAATTTATCTCACGCAAGAAAAGGAGAATGAGGCTATGAGCAGAGAACTGGTATTTGATTATTCCAAAACAGCCGGTTTTATCCGTGAAGAAGAGATTGTAAATATGAAGAAAGCCGTTCTTGGGGCGAAAGAGGTTCTTACGGAAAAGACCGGAGCCGGAAATGATTTCCTTGGATGGATCGATCTGCCGGTGGATTATGATAAGGACGAATTTGACAGGATCAAAAAGGCGGCAGAAAAGATCAAGGGCAATTCCGACGTGCTGCTGGTGATCGGCATTGGAGGCTCTTACCTGGGCGCCCGGGCGGCGATTGAATTTTTATCCCACAGCTTTTATAATGTGCTGCCCAAGGGAGAAAGAAAGACTCCGGAGATCTATTTTGTAGGCAACAGCATCAGCAGCAAATATATCAAAGACCTCCAGGATGTTTTGGAAGGAAAAGATTTCTCCATCAATATCATCTCCAAATCCGGTACGACAACGGAACCGGCCATTGCCTTCCGCGTGTTCAAGGATATGCTGATCAAAAAGTACGGCAGGGAAGAGGCCAATAAGAGGATCTATGCAACAACAGACAAGGCGAAGGGAGCCTTAAAGAACCTGGCCACTGAAGAGGGCTATGAATCCTTCGTAGTACCGGACGATGTGGGAGGCCGTTTCTCCGTTCTCACGGCAGTGGGACTCCTGCCCATCGCAGTCAGCGGCGCAGACATCGACCAGTTAATGGAAGGCGCGGCAGCGGCCAGAAAGACGGCTCTGGAAGCTGAATATGAAAAGAACCCGGCCCTTCTTTACGCCGCAGTCCGCAATATCCTCTTAAGAAAAGGGAAGCAGGTGGAGATCGTAGCCAACTACGAGCCCAGCCTGCATTACGTTTCTGAATGGTGGAAGCAGCTTTACGGCGAGAGCGAGGGCAAGGACCAGCGCGGTATCTTCCCGGCAGCCGTGGATCTGACCACAGACCTCCATTCCATGGGCCAGTTTATCCAGGACGGAGCCCGTATCATGTTTGAGACAGTATTAAGCGTAGAGGAATCTCCGGCGGAGATCGTGCTCCAGAAGGAGGACGTGGATACAGACGGAATGAATTATCTGGCGGGCCAGACTGTGGATTTCGTCAATAAGAGCGCCATGAATGGCACCATCCTGGCCCATACCGACGGAAACGTTCCAAACCTTATGGTAAAGATCCCGTCCCAGGATGCATACAGCCTTGGCCAGCTTTTCTACTTCTTTGAATTTGCCTGCGGCATCAGCGGATATCTTCTGGGTGTAATCCCGTTCAACCAGCCGGGTGTGGAGAGCTACAAGAAAAATATGTTTGCTCTTCTTGGAAAGCCTGGCTATGAGGAAGCCAGGGAAGCTCTTTTAAAGAGACTGTAAGTGGGAGCATGAACGTATAAAAAATACTGGCGTCAGCCTGGGGGAAATCTCCTGCAGCTGCCGCCAGTATTTTTTCATTTGTCCCACCGCAGGTGAAGAAGCCCGCAAATGAGCTTCTTTTTCACCAGGTCCCGGGAAAACTGCCAGTCCCAGGCTTTCCGGGAAGCTGCTTCCCGGCTACTCTTCGATCACATGGATCTCCAGGTAATCAAAATCGATCTCCTCGATGAAGCTGTCTCTTGTGAACCTGGTCTTATCGTGGAGCTTAAAGTCTTTTATATTGGAATCCAGCCAGATGGGCTGGCCCAGGTCAAATTCGCGGCAGATCTCATCCAAAGCCTGAAAGACCATGGCAGTGCGGGACATGGAGTAGTCCCCGTTGGCGGCCACGGTATCCAGGAGCAGATGATTGTCCTTCCAGAGCTTTCCCCACATACGGAACATAAAAGGTCTCCTTTCTACGTCGGGCAGGAATAAGAGCCCATGTCAATGGTGATACAGGCAATTATAACAAGGGATCCGGTGATTTTAAAGTGTTTTTTGATGATATTACCTTGTACGAACCGAAAAGATGTAGTAATCTATATGTATGCAGGTTCCTGCGGTTCAATAAGGACGCACGGAAACAAAAACAAACGATCCAGGAGGACAAAAGATGGCATTGCCGATCACGGATTACACTGCCTTTTTTGCCAGTGCAAAGCAGGCTGTACAGGAACTGGAACAATTAAGAGAAAGGGAACTCTGTCTGGAGGAAAGCGAGAAGACGCTGGAGGACCAGCTGAGGACCAGGGAAAAGGCTGTGGCGGATACCATTGCCAGAACAGTGAAGGCCCGCGGCGAGGAGATCGCCCGGAGCTATGACGCGGAGCTCGGAAAAACGGAGGATCAGCTGAAAAAGGTTAAGGCAAAGCGGGAAAAGGCGAGGAACCAGGGCATAAAGGGCCGGATCGCCGAGGATACCCAGAGCCTGTCAAAGGAAAACGAAGAGCTGAAGGGGCGGATCCGGACCTTGTTCCGGGCCAATCATGTACCGGGGTACTGTGCCGGAGGTTTATACTATTCCCTTTATTTTACCAGGGGCCTGAAGGAAATGGGGATCCTGCTCCTGGCGCTGCTGATATTTTTCCTGGCGGTTCCCTGCGGCATTTATTTTGCGGTCCCAGAACGGAAGACCTGGTATCTGATCCTGATCTATCTGGCAGATATCCTGATCTTCGGCGGAGTTTATGTGAAGATAGGAAATTCCACCAAGATGAAGCATATGGATGCCCTCCGGGAGGGACGCAGCATAAGGAACCGGATCCAGGCCAATAAAAAGCAGATGAAAGCCATTGCAAGGACCATCCGCAGAGATAAAAACGATGCGGTCTACAACCTGGAAAAGTTCGACGACGAGATCGCCCAGCTGGACCAGGACCTGCTCCAGACCAATAAAAAGAAAAAGGAGGCCCTGGCAGCCTTTGACACAGTCACAAAGACGATCCTTTCGGATGAGATCATGGAAAGCAACAAACCGGAGATCGACCGCCTTCAGGGAGAGCTGGCAAAGGCCGTGGAGGAGCTTAAGGCCGTGAGAACGGAGCTGAAGGAAAAAACATTGTATACAGCGGAGAATTTTGAAGCCTATACAGGAAAAGAATTTATGACCATGGAGCGGCTGGAGGCCCTGGAGGGCTTTATCCGCGCCGGAGAGGCGAGAAATATCAGCGAGGCAGTCACTGTGTTCAAAAGCCGGGACCGCCAGGGGACACCGCAGTAAAAGTGAGGATGAAAATACAAAGGTAAAAGCTACGGAGGCAGAAGGATGAAAGTGGATACGGTACGGATGATGACAATGACGGCTCTCATGGCGGCGGCCATGAGCACAACGGCGTTTGCCGGAAGCTGGAGGACCGACGGGGCCGGCAGATGGTATCAGAACGATGATGGAAGCTGTACGAAGAACGGATGGCAGTGGATCGACAGCGACAATGACGGATATTCGGAATGCTTCTATTTTGATTCCAACGGGTATGTGCTGACCAATACCAGAACACCCGACGGGAGCCAGGTAAACGGCATCGGCGCATGGGTAAAGGACGGCCATGTCCAGAGCCAGGCCGGTGGAAGCGGATCCTCTGGCGGAAACAGCGGCTCCTCGTGGGACAGTTCCTTCTGGGGAGATTCTTCCGGAACAGGAGGAAGCTCCTATGACGACTGGAACTGGCTTTTTGACTATGAATATGATCCTTACTGGTATGAGAATGATCCAGAGCTGTCAGAGGGAGAGAAAGCCGGATATCATTACTCAGCTGTGCACCAGGATTACAGTCTCAGAACAGAGGAACGCTGGAACCAGGTAAACGCACAGTATGACCGGATCGCGGCAAATCCCACGCCGGAGGCAGCCCAGGCAGAAATGGTATGGGTGGAGATCCCGGTATGGAGGCTGAAAAACGGCCAGAAGACGGCTGGCACAGATAAGGTCCAGGTCCTCAGCAGCATCGCGGACGAGGTGAAGGCCATTTTTACAGAGATCTACAATGGACCGGAGCAGTTCCCCATCCAGAGCATCGGCGCTTACAGCTGGCGCGGCAACGGGCTGGGCAGCTATCACAGCGCGGGAATGGCCATCGACATCAATCCGGACCAGAATCCCCAGGTGCGGATGGACGGCACGGTCCTGGTGGGAAATAAATGGGAGCCTGGCGTAAACCCGTATTCCATCGGCCGTGACAGCGATGTGGTAAAGGCCTTTGGAAAATATGGATGGACATGGGGAGCCATGTTTTCCACCAAGGATTATATGCACTTTGAGTGGTAAGAGCGAAAACTTCCGGCGGGAGGCAGACAAATTTCTGCCTCCGCTTTTTTATGTTTGCGCGCCATGGGCGCGCTCTAACGGGTGCAAGTCCCGAACATGCCCAGATA
>OLRX01000095.1_pt1 | contig 77360 bp, 72 predicted proteins | sample 1672991 | NCBI WGS metagenome assembly OLRX01 (sample SAMEA3136744, study PRJEB25190) | human gut metagenome | biome: human gut; feature: human-associated habitat; material: faeces | place: Austria | collected 2013
TGCTTCTCTCCTCCCAGTACGAAAGAAGTGCATCACGTACCTCATCACCAAAATAAACAATCACATCAGCACCACCCTTTCGGTGCACCTTGATTCCATTGTTTTTGAAATCTACATCATCCATATCCAGCCCCACGCACTCAGATACACGGATACCTGTTCCAAGAAGCAGTGTCATAAGTGCAAGGTCACGAACCTTTGTTTTCTCATGGAAACGCTGCTGGTTCTTGGACAGACTGTCTCCTGACTCAACCTCATCGAGAAGCTGTGCGACCTCATCAGTATCAAGACGGATGATATTCTTCTCATGTATTTTGGGAAGGGTTACCTTGCTCGCAGGATTGGTATCTATAAACTCTTTCCTGAAATAAAAATTATAAAAAGTGCGCAGTGATGCGAGCTTTCGCTTAATTCCTCTCTCGTCATTGGTGTGTACGACGCCATCCTTCTCATAATACTTTAGATAAAACAGATATTCCTCAATATCTGAAGGACTGATCTGATCTAACAGGGATATAGGATAGTTCCTTATATCATATTTCTTAAGCGATGGATTGGCACTCTTCATGTACTCGAAAAAGGTCTGTAGATCATATGCATACGCTATCTTGGTTCTTGAGGACTTATCCGCATCTATTCCGATAAAAAAATCCATACAGAACTTCGGAAGCTTCTGTATCATATCTCTGAGCTTTAATTCATTTTTTATATTTACGTCTTCGTAATAAGCTTTGTCTTTCATAATAATACTATATAATAATCAAAGTTGACTCTAACCAAGTATTTCTTTGATTTTCTCCTCTATACGCTCCTTGACCAGTGCAGCTATATCCTTCGTCTTCATGTCCTTGTACTCATCATACTCAATAGGCTTTAAATAGTGAACCTGCGTTGTAACAGGGCCGAAATGAAAGCTGTTGAACACCTTATATGAATCTATAAGAGCTATCGGAATAATAGGAACATGTGATTTCAATGCGATCTTAAAGCTTCCTGCTTTAAAATCCTGCACTTTATTCTTATTATTGAACTTATAGCCACCCTCCGGAAACAAGACATATCTCTTGCCGTTTTTCACATCCTTAGCTACCTCATTGATTATAGTAAGCCCCTGCCTTGGATTATCTTTCTCTAAACGCTTTGCCTGAACCAGATCCACAAATTCCCTGACAAGCATTGTATGCGACTTCTGCTTATCCATAACAAACGACAGTACCTTGTCATGTGTAGTAATAATCCCCAGTAAATCATACTTTCCCTGATGGTTGGGATACATGATATAGCCGCCTGTTTCAGGAAGATTCTCAAGACCATATGCTTCTGTTGTAATTTTTCCCGATTTATTCATTAAATCTATACAGTGCCGCATCATATCATATCTCTCCGCTTCTGAATATTTCTGCGGATGATCAGCCATGTATCTCATTTTGGGAACAATATACGGCGCTCTGTGAAAATTTGCAAATATAACAAAAAATAGTTTTAACATAAATATCCAATCTCCTGTTTCAAAAACGGATAAGCTATAGATACTATAACCCAAATCCGCTGCAATTAACCTATATTATATAAGAAACAGGAAATTTTAGCAAGAAAACGTTACTTTATATCCTGAGAATAATATGAAACAACTATATAATCGCCAGTACGGACATTGCCATCTGTAAGACTATTGAGCCTGCAAATTTCATCTACATAAGCTCTTTTGCTCACCTGACTGTCGGCAATATATCTATCGGCAATGCTCCAGACAGTGTCGCCCTCCTCAACCCTGACGCTGGTATAATACTTGTTATAAAGCCTGCTGTCACCAGAACTGGCAAAAATATGAATAGTGCCACACAATATAATGACAACTGCTATAAATGCAACAGCAGTCAATCCAAACATTTTTCTTCTACCTGATAAAGTATTTTCTCTCATAAAACCACCTCTTGTATTTCCGAACATCTGTTTGTTGTTATTGTGATTACATAATACATCCCGAACAATCGTTTGTCAATAGAAAAGCGAACAAAATTTCGGAATATATGTTTGCGTTTATTTTAGTTTTATGATATAATTTTTTAAATACAATTTTTTTATTATAATTATGAACGAAGAGGCAAAATACCTTTTGACCCTCATATCATTATATTATTTAAATATTCACATGGAGGATTTACCTATGGCATTAGAAAAGATTTCAGACAAGCAGAAAGAGATACTGGAGTTTATCAAGAGTGAGATTTTAAACAGGGGCTATCCGCCATCAGTGCGCGATATCTGCGAGGGTGTACATTTAAAATCCACATCCAGCGTCCATGCTCATCTCGAGACACTGGAGCGAAAAGGCTACATAAGAAGAGATCCTGCCAAAAACAGGGCTATAGAAATTATAGATGACAGCTTTGGTTTACAGCGCCGCGAGATGGTTAATGTCCCTCTGGTCGGTCGTGTAGCTGCAGGTGAGCCGATACTCGCAGTGGAAAATATCGAAACCTATTTTCCCGTTCCTGCTGAATACATGCCAAATAAGCAGTCATTTATGCTTAAAGTCAAGGGCGAGAGCATGATCAATGCCGGTATCTTTGACGGTGATAATATCCTCGTCGAGCAGCAGAGTGATGCTTCAAACGGAGACATGGTTGTAGCACTTATAGATGATTCCGCTACCGTAAAGACCTACTATAAAGAGAATGGTCACATTCGCCTCCAGCCGGAGAATGACACAATGGATCCGATCATAGTTCCGGACTGTGAAATACTCGGCAAAGTGTTTGGAGTATTTCGTTTCTTCTAATATTTATTGCAAAAATATCGCACCCATATGCTAAGCTAAACAGCTCAGCATATGGGTGCGATATTTTAAATTACCGGTTTCGATTTATAATTCCTTAATCATAGAATAAATACTACAGTGAATGTACATCCACCACTTTTCCATCTCTCCATATTCTGTCGAGATCATAGAACTGTCTGTCTTCTTTAGAGAACAGATGCACGATAATATCCTGATAGTCCATGAGAATCCATGTAGAGTTGCCTGTTCCCTCTACCTGCTTCTGATGCACTCCGTTTGTATACATAGCCTCATCAACAGCATCCTCCATGGCTGTGAGCTGATTTGCATTGTTTCCGTTTGCAATGATAAAGTAATCTGCTATAGAAGAAACCTCTCCTATGTCGAGAACTGTGATATCCTCTGCCTTTTTGTCTTCAAGTGCTTCCACTATCTTTTTAACTAAATCGATTGTCTGCATAGCAGTTATTCCTCCCTGTTGTCTCTGTATTTAGCATAATAATTGTAAGTAATCTGGGTAGTCGGATCTATTGCTCCACTCTTTGTGTTAAGAAAATTGATTGTATCATACAATATCTCTGCAACAGTCCTATCAAGGTCTGAAAAAGCAAGCTTTCTTATCTCTTCAAGCCTAGGTGCTTCACATCTGTTTGGCTCAATATAATCTGCCACAAAGAGTATTTTGTCAAGGAGCCCCATATCTGCTTCTCCTGTAGTATGCACTCTTATGGCATGCAGTATCTGCGCATCCTTAATGCCATACTCTTCCTCAGCCAGCACCATGCCTGCCTTTGCATGTAACAGACCCGGGTTTGATATCTCTACCTCTGTTATGTCTATATTTTTCTTTACACAGAGTCCGATTTTCTTTTCAGTCGAAAGACACTTGGCACAGTCATGAAGCAGGCCTGCAAGCATTGCCTTTTCTATCGGATAGCCGTTTGCCATGGCAAGACAGCCGGCAGTATACATCACTCCGAGTGTATGCTGATACCTTTGTTTATCAAGGCTCTTCTTTAGCCTTTTCTTTATTTCTTTTACTTCCATACTCTATCACCTGTATAAATTATTAGCCTGTATATATGACATAACTGCAGCATCCAGAAACATTTCCGCTCCTTTAGGACTCCTATACCCGTCTGCCTGCGACTTGGCACGTAGCAGTCTCCTGACCTGAGTCGACGACACATCCATCCTGTCACACTTTAAAAGTCTTATATCTGCCCAAAACTGTTTTTTGATATGTGCAATCTTTTCCTCCATCTGCTGCTTTGGAAAATTTTCCCTCACCATAACAAGGATTATTGCTGTTTGGGCTATTATCTCAGGCTTCATCCATGACTCAAAATAGTCCAGAGAATCTCCACCCATGATGAAATACAGTTCATCCTCCGGATAAAGTGCCTTTAGCTTTTGGAGTGTCACATACGTATAGCTGGTAGACTCATCCTTTATCTCAATATCAGACACCTCAATACCGGGCACTGCTTCTGATGCCAGCTTACACATATTGTACCGGTGGCTAAATTCTGTCATTGCGTTCTCAGTCTTGTTCGGCGAGTGACCTGACGGAACAAGCAGAATCCTGTCAAGAGAATACTCTTCCATCGCCTTTTGTGCCATGTATATATGACCTTTGTGTATCGGGTCAAATGCCCCACCAAAAATCCCTGTTTTCATGGCTTATTCCGGAAGCTTAATCTTTGGATTTTTCTTCGCAGGACGGTAAAAAATCATTTTTTTGCCTATTACCTTAACCACTGCAGAGTGTGTTCTCTCACCGATTACACTTGCAATCTCTCTTGGATCATCGATGCAGTTTTTAAGAACTGCAACCTTGATCAGCTCCCTCTTTTCAAGTGCTGCATCAAGAGCCTCGATGATTTCCGGAGTAAGCGATGCCTTTCCAATATTGAAAATAGGATTAATTGTGCTTGCAAGGCTGCTTAAATATGCACGCTGTTTACTTGATAAATTCATATATACTCTTCTCCTTACTTGTAATAATCAAACTCGAAATCATACATGCGGACAGTATCTCCATCCTCGATGCCCATATTTTCAAGCTCCTTGATGATACCCTGCTCACGCAAGAATCTCTGGAAAAAGGCAAAGCCCTTCTCTGAGTCCATATTTGTGTATCCGAGCATTTTCTCAATCTTTGGACCTGATATCTCATATGCACCATCGGCTGCCACCTCAACCGCATACGGCTCATCCTTAAAGAATGAAAGTGCAGGATCAATCTCAGGCTCATATACAGTAACCTCTTTAGGACAATTTGCAAGCAGGTTCTTCACCTCGTACAAAAGCTCCTTAAGGCCCTTACCGCTTACTGCGGATATCGGGAATACCTTTATGCCCTGTGGCTCGAATTCGGCTCTTAAGGCTGAAATTACCTCATTTTCGTCTCCTGCTATGGCATCTATTTTGTTGGCTGCAATGACCTGTGGCTTTTTGAGAAGCTGTGGATTGTATGCTTCAAGCTCCTTGTTTATCGCCTTGATGTCAGCAACCGGATCACGGCCTTCAGTACCGGCAGCATCAACCATGTGTATCATCACCTTAGTACGCTCTATATGACGCAAAAACTCATGACCGAGTCCGATGCCCTCTGATGCTCCCTCGATAAGCCCCGGGATATCAGCGATTACGAAGCCAAAGCCCTCATCCATATCAACCACACCAAGATTTGGCTGTAATGTGGTGAAATGATAGTTGGCAATCTTTGGCTGTGCATTGGTAACTCGTGACAGAAGTGTTGATTTTCCTACGTTTGGAAAGCCTACAAGCCCTACATCCGCTATCACCTTTAGCTCAAGCTGTACCTCGATTTCTATTGCATCCTGTCCCGGCTGAGCATATTTAGGAGCCTGCATGGTGGATGTGGCATAGTGCTGGTTGCCCTGACCGCCTTTTCCTCCGCGCAGGATCACCTGCCTTGTATTGTCACCGGACATATCTGCTATGACTTTTCCGCTTGCTGCATCCTTTATGAGTGTACCCTCCGGCACCTTAAGTATAAGATCCTCACCATTCTTTCCGTGGCAGTTCTTTTTGCCACCCTCCTGTCCGGGCTCTGCTGCAAACTTTCTTCTGTGACGATAATCTGTCAGGGTGTTGATTCCCTTATCCACGAGAAATATAACGTCTCCGCCCTTTCCACCGTCACCGCCGTCCGGACCACCGTTCGGCACGTATTTTTCACGGCGGAATGATACATGACCATCTCCGCCTTTTCCTGATTTTATGATAATTTTTGCACGATCTGCAAACATAATTTTCCACCTCATGCTGAATGTCTGCATAAAACACTCAGTATACTTAATAACAAATCATTACTATGCTATATCTGTTATACTATATCTATATAAGACACAGTAATAACAAAATGATATAAGGGTCAAAAGGTATTTTGCCCCTCATTTATGATTAATCAGATTACTACATGCTGCTAATTTACAACATAAAAACCCCGGCTAATAAAAGTCGGGGTTTAAATCTTATTCGTTCACTACTGGATATACGGAAGCCTGTTTCTTATCTCTTCCAACTCTCTCAAATCTTAATACGCCATCAACCTTAGCATATAATGTATCATCTCCACCGATACCAACGTTTGTACCAGGGTGAATCTTTGTACCACGCTGTCTGTAAAGAATATTACCAGCTTTTACGAATTGTCCGTCTGCTCTCTTAGCGCCTAATCTCTTAGACTCAGAGTCACGTCCGTTCTTTGTAGAACCAACTCCCTTTTTATGAGCAAAAAACTGAAGGTTCATATTCAACATGTCTTACACCTCCTTGAAGTCTAGAATGATGTACTCATTCCCATAGTCTCTTTGTATTCCTTTTAGTCCCAGAATCATGGAATCCATAAGCAGTGCAACATCACCTGTTGCCGGCTTGTCAAGTCTGTAGTCAATCATACCTGTCTCTTCGTCTGTATCAAGACTGTACTCAGCATGACACAGCTCTTCAGCGGAATTGATGAAGTTAATCACCAGCGCTGAAACCCCGGCACAGATTATATCATAACCGGAATCTGCAAAACCTGCATGTCCCTTTGACTTAAAGCCTATCTTATGTCCTTTTGAATTCTGATAAACGGTTATAGCTATCATTATCCGTTAATTTTTTCAATCTTAACCTGTGTGAAAGCCTGTCTGTGTCCGTTCTTTTTGTGATATCCGGTTTTTCTCTTGTACTTGTAAACGATAACCTTTTTAGCTCTGCCTTCTTTAACTACAGAAGCCTCAACTGTTGCACCTGCAACTGTTGGATCTCCAACCTTGAGATCATCTCCGCCTACAACTAAAACCTGATCAAAAGTAACCTTCTCACCAGCTTCAACGCCAAGCTTTTCAATGGTAATGATATCGCCTTCAGATACTTTGTACTGCTTACCACCTGTTGCTATAATTGCGTACATATGGCACCTCCTATTTATCATTACTCGCCAATTTCGGTGCTGCAGATCCTGCAGTCTTATACCTCGTTGTGCGGCATCTTTAGTATAATAGCAGACTGTTTTTATTCTGTCAACTGTTCTGCCAAACTTTTTTCAACTTTTTTTCTTGTGAGCTCCACAAGGTTCAGTTTTGTCATATCGATCACCTGAACCGGAACAGAATCTACTTTTACACAGCGGCGCAGATGCTCCATGACGGTATTCCGGTCTTCTTCCTGTTCCAGATTGATAAAATCAATAATGACAATTCCGGATATGTTGCGGAGCCGAAGCTGTGCAGCTGTCTCTTCTGCTGCTTCCAGATTAATTTTCAGAAAATGTTCCTGCCGATTCTTTTTATTTACGCTCTTTCCTGTGTTGACATCCACTACAGTCAGTGCCTCCGTCGGCTCAATTACCAGATAGCCACCGGATTTCATCCAGACTTTTGGCTGCAGCGCTTCTTCGGTTTGTTTATTTAGATTATAAAGTGCAGCCAGTGGAAGTAAGGGGTCCTCATACAACCGAACCGGTATTTGTGCAAAAACCGGGTCGGAAAACTGTTGCTGCTCTATTTGTTCATACACCTGCGGCAGATCGGTGACAATCTCTATCAATCCTTCCTGTCGACTGTTTTTCAGATAGCCCATATAACTTTCCTGTGTGCGGCTGACACAGGAAAAACAGGTCCGCATGGCTGCAGTATCACAGATTGACTGCAACTGCGTTTTTAATTGTTGCAGTTCTGCCAGAAGTACCGGCGCCTCAGCTTCTTTTGCATTTGTACGGACAATAATACCATAGGAACCATCCCATTCCGGTTCCAGCAGTGTACGGAACTGCTCTTTTTCAGCTTTTGTCAGTTTGGAAGAAAAGCTGAGCCGGCAGTCGCCGCTGGTCACTACCAGATATCGGCCGGTCAGATTCAGATTACCAGAAACAGTCGGTGCTTTCGTCTTGACACTCTCCCGTGTTACCTGTACCAGAAGTTCATCTCCCTGTACCAGTCTGGAAGATGGGATTTTTTTTGCAAACACAGGTGCAGCCTTTTCTTCCATGGAATAGTAGCAGGAAAGCCCAGGCTTGATTTCAATAAAAGCAGCCTGAATATTCGGAACGACTTTCTGTACCCGTCCTACATAGATATTTCCCAGGATGGATTCCTGCCCGAGTTTTCGGCAGCGTACTTCCAGCATCCGGCGTTCGGAAACGGTGGCACACATGCGCACCTGATGACTGTTGACAGAGGTATCTGTGATAATGACTTTATGCTTCAATGACATCACCTGCCTGATACAGCGGTCTTAATCCGTTCTCGGTGTGTTCGTAAGTTTCTACTCTATGGATCTGCATATTAAATGGATGATATTTTTTCCCAAAATACTGATAAAAATCCTGTAATACCAGTTCTGGTTTGATATTGTCAGTGCTTCCGGCAGAAAGTTGAAGGAAAAATCCCTGCCAGCCAAGTTCTTTTTCCACATATGGACGGAACACATAGATCAGCGGCTTGAGGTCGATGACACGCTCACTCTTCTTCGTCTGCTTTGTCACTTCGATATTGCTCCGTTCTTCATAATAGATACGGATTTTTTCTTCCAGTTCCTCCTGGGTAAAATCAATCTCATTTTTAAAATATACAATATAATCTGCCGCTCCCACTGCCGTCATTGCTTTTTTTTCATCCTGCCGCAGGGCAACATATTGCGTAATTTCGATACCATCAACCATAACCGCATTCAATGCAGCGATGGATTCTTGCGTGGATTTCGTAGATTTTGCTTCGATATCCAGATATTCTCCGTCACTGGTGATGCCTACGCCTAAAGGTGCCGCAAAGGACATGATCTGGTGCGGTGAGAATCCTTCGGAATAAGCAATGTCAATATTGGCACGGCGCATGGCTTTCTGAAAATAACGCATGATGTCCAAATGTCCGATAAAACGCATAACACCGTACTTACGGAATTTAATTCTGATTCTCATAGCATACGCCTCCTTTATATTTCATGGCTCCGCAACCGGCACATTTCTGGCGGCAATTCGGAGTAACCGTTTCCTCATTGGCTGCATGCCATTCACGCAACAGGAACTGTTTCGTTACACCTGCATCGATAAAATCCCATGGGAAGATTTCATCTTCCTGACGGGCACGGGTAGTATAAAAGTCTATATCAATCTGTTCTTCCGCAAACGCATCCTGCCAGATCTGATCGTCGAAAAATTCAGACCAGGCTGCGAAGATGCCTCCTTTTTCATAGACACGGATCAGTGCATTGCAAAGACGTCTGTCACCTCTGGCAAGGATTCCTTCGATCATTGTGACATCTGCTTCATGCCAGTTATATCGAATACTCTTCTTATTTAACTGAGATTTGATGGTCTCATTTACAATCTTTGCCCGTCCAAGGAACTCATCTTTTGTGCACATCGGGCTCCACTGGAAAGGTGTAAACGGTTTTGGCACAAAGAAAGAGGTACTTACTGTGATCTGACATTTTCCATTTCGCTGATCCTTCGGGATTTCATAATAACGCTCGGCAATTTCTTCTGCAAGTTCACCGATGGCTTTCATATCTTCTACTGTTTCTGTAGGTTGTCCCAGCATGAAATATAATTTCACTTTATTCCATCCACCTTCGAAGGCAAGTCCGGCACCATGCAGAATATTTTCCTTGGTCAGACCTTTGTTGATGACATCGCGCAGACGCTGGGAACCGGCTTCCGGAGCAAAAGTCAAACTGCTTTTTCGGATATCCTGTACTTTACTCATAACATCCAGTGAAAACGCATCGATACGCAGGGATGGCAGGGAAATATTTACGCCTTTATCTTTAAATTCATCGATCAGGAAAGTCAGCAGTTCTTCCAGATAGGTGTAATCGCTGGAACTTAAAGAACTCAAGGAAATTTCCTCATGTCCGGTACTGGTCAGCATCTGATAAGCTTTTTCTTTTAACATTTCAAGACTGCGTTCCCGCAGTGGACGGTACACCATACCGGCCTGGCAGAAACGACAGCCACGGATACAGCCTCGCTGAATTTCCAGAACAACACGATCCTGTGTGACTTTAATAAATGGTACCAGCGGTTTGTCCGGATACACAGATTCGGACATATTTTCCACTACCTGACGATGGATCACAGTAGGAATATCCTCATAAACCGGCTGAAAACCAGCGATGGTTCCGTCTTCTTTATAAGATACCTCATAGAGAGACGGTACATACAGTCCCGGAATCTTAGCTGCTTCGTGTAAAAAGTTCTGGCGGCTGTAACTGCCATCCTCTTTCATCTGTTCATAGAGATCAAAGAGATCATCGTATACGGTTTCGCCTTCTCCGATATAGAAGATATCGAAAAAATCAGCAATCGGTTCCGGATTGTATGCGCAGGGGCCACCGCCGATGACGATTGGCATATGATCTGTTCTGTCTGCAGATTTCAGAGGAATTCCACCCAGATCCAGAATCTGGAGAATGTTTGGATAACAAAGCTCATACTGCAGTGTCATACATAAGAAGTCAAAGTCCTTAATTGGATCCTGGGTTTCCAGTGCAAACAGCGGAATCTGCTGTTCTTTCATAATCTTGTGCAGATCTGGCCAGGGGGAATAGACACGTTCACAGTACACATCATTCCGTAGATTGAATTGATGATACAGGATCTGGATGCCAAGATGTGACATACCGATTTCATATACATCCGGGAATGCGAAGGCAACACGTATCTTCACCGCTTCCGGATTTTTACGGACCATATTTACCTCATTTCCGATATAACGGGCAGGTTTATCTATGGTCAATAAAATTTCGTCTTTTAACGCAAGTTTATTATTCATTCTTTTTTTCCTGTTCTATTTTGTATACTTTTTGATTGTAAAGCGGACATTCGCAATCCGCTTTCGCTACTTGCTCATGAACGCAGTCGCTTTGCGACCTGTCAGTGGGAGCTTTTAACTCCCACTGACATAAGCATCCCCCTTACCCACTGCTTAGTGCTCTACGCACTTGAAGCGGGGGAATGCTTATTCTGCGTTCAAATTATGCAGGTGCTTTTTTTGATTTCCTGCACAATTTTCCATTCTAGCATAAGACAGTAAAAAGCGTCAATGAGAACATGACGCTTTTAGGGGTTCTTTTCTATTCTGTGTTAAAGTTTATTCTACACTCTTCAGTGCATTTACCATATTGATACGGTCTAACATCCGGTTTGTGATGAAATCCACTGCCAGTGCAAACAGGAACGTCATACCTCCGGCAAACAGATAGGTGGTCGGATGTACGGAAACCGCAAAGTATATAGAAGGCATTTTTAAAACCATAGTCAGCAGCCCACTGAAAAAACGCCCCACCGGAAGTCCGAGTATAATACCGATCACTGTGAGGATCAGTGTTTCCTTATTGACATACAGATGTACCTCGTTGTCGAAAAAGCCAAGTACTTTGATGGTAGCCAGTTCCCTCTCTCGCTCGGAAATATTGGTGGTAGCCAGCGTGAATAATACAACAAAGGCAAGGCCTGCCGCCAAGGCTGTTACCAAAACAACGACACAATTGATCAGACTGAAGGATTTTGTGAATTCATCACGCATGGTCTGTACGCTACTACAGGATACGACATCACTTTCCCGGGACAGAGTATCCGCATAGGATACCGGATCATCACAGGAAGCAGATAAATGTGCCAGTATCGCATTCGGTGTATAATCGCCCATCAGTGCCTCATAAGTACTCTGCCGCATATAAATCGCATTTCCGAGATAATTATGTAAAATGCCATTCACAGAAAAAGTACATTCTTTCAGGTCACTGTTCTGGATCTGCAGAGAATCTCCTGCAGTAAATCCCATTACTTCTGACAGGTTCTGAGTAACAAAAATCTGACCATCAGACAGATCTTTTTCTTTGCCATCCAGGCCTTCCAGATTGATATAATCTGCAATGGAAGCATCCTTCGGAATTACATAGAGCGGAACTGTTTCTTCCACTGTCTGGCTTTCATTTTTCGCCTGTACCGTATCCATCTGAAGTCCGAGGTAATCTGAAATATTCGAATCTGTATCGATTTGTTTTGTAAAATTATCATAATCTTCGGCCATAACAACTGCCATCATGTCATAGCGATAGATATGGTTATACTGTTTTGGCATCAGATCCGTTACGGAGTTCTTGATGGCCATACCTACCACCAGAAGTGCGGTGCATCCAAGGATGCCGCTGATGGTCATGATCAGACGCTTTTTATAACGGAACAGATTGCGGAATGTAACTTTATTCAGGAAAGAAAGGCGTTTCCACAAAAACGGGATTTTTTCCAGAAATACCCTGGATCCGGCTTTCGGTGCTTTCGGGCGCATCAGTGCTGCCGGACACTGCCGCAGTTCACTGTGACATGCGCAGATTGCTGCAATCAGGGCTCCGGCTACAAACAGCAGGATACCGCAGACTCCATAACCTGCATGGAACAGAAAGCGGTAAGATGGAATCTTATACATGACATCGAAAACCATAAACAGGAATTTCGGCATCAGGATAAAACCACCGATATCTCCCAGCAGTCCGCCACAGATACATGCGGATAACGTGTAGGTGAGGTATTTTCCATATACATGTGCATCTGAGAAACCAAGTGCTTTGTATATACCGATCTGTCCGCGTTCTTCCTCTACCAGACGGGTAATGGTCGTCAGGCTGATCAAAATCGCAACCGAAAGAAAGAGAATCGGAAATACCGTTCCAATCGTCTCAATGGAATCTGCATCACTCTGAATGGTGGAAAAACTGCTGATGGAGCTGCGATCCTGCACATACCATTTCGTCATACGAATGGCATCAATATCTGCCTGTGCATCTGCCAGTTCTGCATATGCCTTGCTTCGTTCTTGTTCTAATTTCCGCATCTGCTCTTCCAGCTTTGCGGAACCATCTGCCAGTTCCTGCTCAGACTGATTCAGTTTGTCTGTGTTTTTCTGAATTTCCTGATCTGCTTTGATAAACTGGGTATTGGCATTTTGTTCCTGAAGTTTCAACTCTGCCAGACCTGCCCCAAGTTCTTGTCTGGCGCTGGTCAGTTTTTGTTCCTGTTGTTCCAACTGAGCGGCAGCTCCGGATAATTGTTGCTGCTGTATATTCAGCTCTGTTTCGGCATCGGTAAACTGTTGGATCGCCTCCTGTTTTTTCGTCTGGATAGCTGCCTTTTGCGTTTCTAACTGAAACAGAGTTGTCTGTAGGGATTCATATTGTGTTTCAAGTGTAGACATGCCATCCGGAATCTGCAGTAACTGTGTCTTCCGGTCTTCCAGTACCTGTTTTTGCATATCATAGTCGGCGGCATTCGGATCCAGCTGAAGAATCTGTGTATCCAGTGCAGCATTCAGAACTTCTATCCTGGTTTTCAAATCAGTCTGAAAAGTGGTTTTTTCACTGTTGTATGTGCTACCGTTTTCTACTGCTGTTTCATAGGATTTCCAGGAATCCTGTGGCCATGCATCTCCCATTTGCGTTTGTATCTGAGAGACCTGAGCCAGAATCTGCTCTTTTCCGTCGGATGCCTGTTGCTGTCCCTGAGTCAGCTGTATTTCCGCATTGGATAATTCCTGCATAACAGCTGTTTTTTGCTGCTGTAATGTTGCTGCGCCCTGATTTAATTGAACTTGATGTTCCTTTAATTCTGCCTTTCCGGAAGTTAACTGTTGTTCTCCGGAAGCAAGCTGTGTATAACCGTCAGAAATCTTTACATATCCCTGCCGGAACTGCTCGGCCGCACTCTTTTTTTGCTCATTTAACTGGCGGATTCCGTCCTGAAGTTGCTGCCAGCCATCTGCCAGCCGGATTTTCCCATCATCCAGTTCCGCTCTCGCATCTGTGATTTTCGCATCTGCATCTGCGAACTGAGTATCTGCTTCCAGACGCGCATCTGCCAGTGTTGCAGCAGCTTCGGAAACAACTTCATCGTAACGGGCCTGCTCACGTTTTTCCCTGATTTCTTTTTCAATCTGTTTTTTGACAGCATCTACCTTATCCTGATATTCTTCCGAAAAACAGGAAAGGTTCTTTGCACCGCGAACACTCAGTTCAATGGCAGAATATACTTCATTGTCCAGTGCATCAGAAGTGACGTAGAAGAAATATTTTGCTGACTGGGAGGAGCGGAAGGACGCAGCACCGTCATCTGCGATCAGGTCTGCAGCATCCTGCATGATTGCTGTAATCGTATAGCTATGCTGTTTTAGTGCGGAGGTATCCTCATCTCCGGAAGTGCGCTGCGCCGTTAGTGTTACCTGGTCACCGATCTTTTTTTCGGCATCGATACAATAATTTTGTGAAACGGCAATCTCTGATGCACTCTGCGGAAGTGTACCTTCCAGTAAAAGGGGTTGGTTAAATCCTTTCATATCAAGCAGTGTTACCTCTGCTTTCTGCTGCAGATCGCCCGCCTGTACCAAGGCGGTTTCACTGTAAGTACCACAGGCTTTTTCTACACCTTTTAGCTGAGAGACTGCCTTCACATCCGCATTGGTCAGTCCGAGGGTGGACTGGATCCGGATGTCATACAGATTCTGCCTGTCATAATAATCATCTGCAGATGCGCGCAGATCCCGGCATCCGGCGGATAATCCGGCAAACATGGTAACTCCAAGAAATGTGATCAGAAGAATGGAGAAAAACCGTTTTTTTTCTTTTTTTATTGTTCGTGTTATGTCTTTCCAGTAAGCTTTCATCTGTTTACCACTCTATTTCTGCAATCGGAACCGGAGTCGGATTGCTGGTTTCACTGATTACGGTGCCATTTTTAAACTGGATCAGCCGGTCTGCCATCGGTGCCAGAGCAGAGTTGTGGGTGATAATCAGTACCGTGATTTTCTCCCTGCGGCAGGTATCCTGTAAAAGTTGAAGGATCTGTTTTCCGGTATTGTAGTCCAGTGCACCGGTAGGCTCATCGCAAAGCAGCAGTTTCGGATTTTTTGCCAGTGCACGGGCAATGGATACACGTTGTTGTTCGCCTCCGGATAACTGTGCCGGAAAGTTTTTAATGCGTTGCTCCAAACCTACTTTCACAAGTGTTTGTTCTGCGTTCAGGGAATCATTGCAGATCTGAGAAGCCAATTCCACATTTTCCAGTGCGGTCAGGTTCGGAACCAGATTGTAAAACTGGAATACAAAGCCAATATCGGTCCGACGGTACTGGGTCAACTGTTTCTTTCCATAGGTGGTGATGTCGGATCCATCTACCATCACATGACCGGAAGTTGCGGTATCCATGCCGCCCAGAATGTTCAGTGCGGTTGTTTTTCCTGCGCCGGAAGCACCGAGTATGATCGCCAGTTCTCCTTTTTCCACAGAAAAGGAAGCGTCCTTTAATGCAAAAATAGCGTTTCCGCCGGTGTTATATTCTTTTGTAATATTCTGAAATTCGATATAAGACATCCTTTTTTCCTCGCAGTAACTTATTATGCTTTTATTATAGATTTATCTAAAAACAGAAGCAATAAAGAAAGTATAAAATTTCAAAATTATGGAAGTATTTTGAACCAGTCAGAAATGCCTGATACATCCATGGTAGACTGAAGTTGCCGGGTGATTTTCTTTGCATCCCATCCTTTCCAGGAAGTGTCGGTCTGTTTTATGGCAAAAAAGGCAAGAAACAGGCAGAGTGCAAGAAAAAAACGGACACCTAAAAAACTGTGGGGAACTTTTTCAGAACGGTTGTTATCACCGCCTTGCTCATTTGCATTTAGTGGCTGCCCGGAAGTAGAAAAACTGCTTTTTATGGCATTGATGTATCGTTTTCGATCTTCATATTGCTCCGGATGCATACACACACTCCTTTCGAAAAAAGTGTTTGATAAAAAAGGAAAGTTTATCATTACAGTCTTTCTCCGATGTAATGATAAACTTTCCTTTCTTTTATTTACATATGCAGATGTCTTCTGATTCAGAACATCTGTGTCCACCGCACAGTGAGAAGCATCTTTCTGAATTTCTGTATGCGGGCAGATACAAATTCTGGTTTTTATCTTTGAGATAATTCTTCCAATACTTCATCCCAGGTAATTCCTTTGTCTACCATCATGACCATCATATGATACAGGAAATCTGCAATCTCATATTTGATTTCTTCCGAATCCGGATTTTTTGCTGCGATCACAATTTCGGTAGCCTCTTCTCCGACTTTTTTCAGAATTTTGTCAATTCCTTTGTCAAAGAGATAGTTTGTATAAGATCCTTCTTTCGGATGAAGTTTACGGTCCAGGATGATATTGTATTCATTCTCAAATACTTCTAGCGGATTTTTCTCCTTGTACTCTTCTTTGACCAGATCTGTGTAGAAACAGCTGCGCTTGCCGGTGTGGCAGGCAGCACCGATCTGAGAAACTTTTGCCAGAATCGTATCTTTGTCGCAGTCAATGGAAAGAGCCTTTACATATTGGTAATGTCCGGAGGTCATACCCTTTGTCCAGAGTTCGTTACGGCTTCTGCTGTAATACGTCATCTTGCCCAGTGACAATGTGGTATAAAATGCTTCCTCGTTCATATAGGCAAGCATCAGCACGTCATTGGTTTTGTAATCTTGTACAATAACCGGAATCAGGCCATCGGAATTTAATTTGAACTCCGACCATTCACAGGAGGTCTCCAGATGTCCTGTTTCAATATCCTGTTCTTTTAAATATGCTTTTAAAGCCATGATATCCGTATCTGGTGCACTGATCGTTTTGGATGAAATGCCGTTAATGGTATCATCTGACTGTAATGCTTTGCAGATGCTTTCATTATCTGTTTCCGTCAGGATCATGGAATAGGACATATCGGTAACATTTCCAAGCGTTCCCATCAACGCCGGATCCAGAACAATCAGTTCACTGGTGTTATTTTCAACATCCTCTTTCTGCTTGAAAAACAGATCTACATTGTGGATAGACAATGCCAGAGTTTCTTTACCGAATCGCATAGCTCCCTCTTTGGATAGCTGTGCCGTCACATCTTTTACCGGATTTAAAATAGCTTTCTTGCATCCGGCATATAATATTTTTTTGATATCCTCCAGACGGTTAATGTTGCCGCCTGCATATACCGGAATCTCAGAAATGCGGTTGATTTCCTTCATGGTATGAAGATTCAGTTCATGTTCTGCATCGTTGTCGGAAAGGTCAAAAAGATAAATTTTGTCGATACCGTTGTCATTATAGAGACGGATCCGTTCCATCAGATCATCCTGTTCCGTGTAATCATTGAAACCGCTGACCAGTTTTCCGTTTTTTAAATAAATTGTTGCAATTAAATTCTTTTTCATTGTTTATAAACTGCCTTTCGTGGATAAAATATCCGTTATGCGCGGATCATAAGAGGAAGCATCATCCAGTGCTTTGCCGAATGCCTTGAACAATGCTTCAATGATATGATGATTGTTTGTCCCGGAAAGTACTTTCATATGCAGATTCATCCCTGCGGAGTAGGAAACAGCATAGAAAAATTCCCGTACCATCTCAGTATCCATGTCACCAACACGATCTGTGGTGAATTCTGCATCAAAAGCAAAATATGGCCGGCCGGACAGATCAATGGCACACAGAACCAGTGTCTCGTCCATAGGAAGTATCATGCTGCCAAATCGTTTGATTCCTTTTTTGTCTCCCAGAGCTTCCCGGATGGCATTTCCAAGGACGATCCCGGTATCTTCGATTGTATGATGACAGTCGACTTCCAGATCACCAGCCACCTTCAAATCCAGATCAAAGAAACCATGTCTGGTGAATCCGGAAAGCATGTGATCAAAAAAGCCTATTCCGGTAGCAATATCCTGCTTTCCGTTTCCGTCTAATGTAAGAGTCAGACTGATATCTGTCTCATTTGTCTTTCTGTGTACCTGTGCATAGCGTTGTTCTGCCATTGTTTCATCCTCCGGTCTTTATTTATCTTCGTCTTCAAATCTGACGCGAATGGAGTTTGCATGTGCAGTCAGCTGTTCGCAGTCTGCAAATTGTGCAATATCTTTGTATACCGCATGTAAAGCATCTCTGGAGTAAGAGATGATGCTGGATTTTTTGATAAAATCATCCACGCTTAATGGAGAAAAGAACTTTGCAGTTCCGTTAGTAGGAAGAACATGGTTTGGTCCTGCAAAATAGTCCCCCAGTGGTTCACTGCTGTATTCACCAAGGAAAATAGCACCTGCATTTTTAATCTTTGTCATAACCTCAAATGGATTTGCGGTCACAATTTCCATATGTTCAGAAGCAATCTCGTTCGCTGTCTCAATGGCAGTATCCAGATCCGGGGCAATCAGGATGTAACCGTAGTTTTCCAGAGATTTCTCAATGATCGCTTTTCTGGAGAGCACTTCACAGAAACCATCTACTTCTTTGGATACTTCTTCTGCCAGCTTTTCACTGGTAGTGATCAGAATGGCAGATGCAAGCTCATCATGTTCTGCCTGGGACAGTAAATCAGCCGCAACAAAACGTGGATTGGCAGTTTCGTCAGCCAGAACAAGAATCTCACTCGGACCTGCAATGGAGTCAATGCTGACATGACCGAATACGGCTTTTTTTGCAAGGGCTACATAGATATTTCCAGGTCCCACAATCTTGTCAACTTTTGGAATACTTTCGGTGCCGAAGGCAAGTGCGGCAATAGCCTGTGCACCGCCGACTTTAAACACACGGTCTGCACCGGCTTCTTTTGCAGCTACGAGCGTGGATGGATTGACTTTGCCCGCTTTGTTACATGGGGTTGTCATGATGATCTCCTCTACACCTGCTACTTTGGCCGGCATGATATTCATCAGTACAGAAGATGGATAGACGGCTTTTCCACCGGGAACGTATACACCGGCTTTGGCAATCGGAGTTACTTTCTGACCGAGCATGGTGCCAGGGATAGAACTGTCAAACCAACTGTATTGTTTCTGCTTTTCATGATAAACACGGATGTTTTCTTTTGCTTTGCGGATTACTTCTAAAAGCTTTTGATCTACCAGCTCATAAGCTTCTGCAATCTCATCCTCTGTCACTTCGATATTGTCTGCTGTTACTGTTGCACCGTCAAATTTCTGTGTATAGTCAAATACTGCCTGATCACCGTTACTGCGGACATTGGCGATGATTTCGTTTACGCTGCTCTCATACTGGGTATAATTGTTAGGACTTCTCTTTAACAGATCGGTCAGTATATTCTGAATGGTTTCCTTTGTCAGTTTTAATGTACGCATATCTTACTTTTCTCCTTCGCTCATTACCTGGCGCAGATCTGTGATCAGCTTGCTGATGCGTTCCTGCTCCATCTTCATACTTACCGGGTTTACCACCATACGTGCAGATAACGGACACACTTCTTCTAACACAGCCAGCCCGTTTTCACGCAGGGTAGAACCTGTTTCCACAATATCGACGATGACATCTGCCAGACCGACGATCGGTGCCAGTTCAATCGAACCGTTCAGTTTGATGATTTCCACGGTCTGATGCTTTTTGTTATAAAAATAATCCTTGGCAATCTTCGGATACTTGGTAGCCACACGGATCTGCTCATGATGTTGCAACAAATCTCTGGCAGATTCCGGACCGCAGACACACATCCTGCATTTTCCAAATCCAAGATCTAACACCTCATAAATATTGCGGGCTTCCTGTAAGATGGTATCTCTTCCGACGATACCGATATCAGCAGCACCGTATTCCACGTAAGTCGGTACATCCGGTCCTTTGGCGAGAAAGAAACGCAGTTTTAAGTCTTCATTGACAAATATCAGTTTTCGCGTGTCTTTATCTTTCATCTCCTCACAGGTGATTCCGATTTTTTCAAACATTTCAAGTGTCTTATTTGCAAGACGACCCTTTCCAAGTGCAAATGTTAAATATCTCATTCTCCGGTCCTCCTACATATAAAAAATAATGTCCTGGATATGGTTCTCTTCTGCATATTTTTCATAAACAGCTTTTGTATTCTGCTCAGTCAGCGGCATCAGTTCCACCTGCTCACCACGGCTTCTGAGTACCTGCGCATCTTTAATAGCATCCTGCCGGTACTGCTGGCTGTAAATAAACCATTTTGTCGTATTTTCAAATGGAATCCGTACATTTTGGCGCTGCAGTGCGGCCATCAGTTGATTGATGACAACCGCAAACCCGATGGACGGTGCGGATTTGCCGAAGGATTTCAACAAATTGTCATAACGTCCGCCGTTTACAACGGCTTCTCCGCTGCCAAAAGTATAACCGGCAAAAATAATACCTGTATAATAATCAAAACCAGAGATCATAGCCAGTTCGTAAGATACATATTTGTGGATTTTATATAATTCCAACAGTTCATCCAGCTGCTCCAGACGGGTCAATGCGTTTAACACCCGTGGAAATTCCTGTGCCCATACTTTTGCAGCGGAGATTTTTTCCTTATCCAGCATGACATCTGTCAGCAGACCGAACAACTGTGTTAAACTTTCATCTGTCACATACTGTGCCACCACTTCCTGCACACCGTACAGATTGCGGTTCTGAAGCAGATTCCGGATCTCTTCCATGACATCTTCATCCAGACCGGCTGCTTCAAATAAGCCCCGCAGGAAATCTGCATGTCCAACACTGAGCTGAAATTCTTTCAGACCGGCTGCTTTTAAAAGTTGTGCGGAAAGTGCCAGCATCTCTGCATCTGCCTCTACACTGCCATCCCCGATCAATTCGGCACCGGACTGTGTGTTTTCTTTTAAACGTCCCTGATAACTGGAATTGTTGCGGAATGTATTGCCGGTATAACACAGACGGATGGGAATCGCCTGTTCTATATAATACTTGGATGCACATCGCGCGATGGATGGTGTGATATCCGGGCGGAGAACAAGTGTGTTGCCTTCTCGGTCGAAAAATTTATACAGATCCCGCGACGGCGTGGTACCAATCTCTTTACCAAATATATCAAAAAACTCAAAAGTCGGTGTCTGGATTGGATGGTAGCCGTAAGATTTTAATACAGAAAGCAGACGGCCTTCCAGAATGATTTTGCGTTCACATTCCTCATTATAAATATCTCTGACACCTTCGGGCGTATGTAATAATTGATTTTTCACTGCTATGTCCCCTCTTTGTTCCATTTTTATTTTTTTACATAAAAAATATGAAAATCGGATTGATCATCCCCGAACACTTTAGTGTGCTACCATGCTAATATGTAAAAATCTTTAAACATTATAAAAAAATAAAGCTAAAATGTCAATCCCTTAAATTCAAATCCAGCTGAAGCGCATCCAGATATGGCACCAGAAGTCCGGAGTGACCGGTAAAAAAGAACGTCTCATCCAGTTCATCCATACGAAAACTCTTTCTGCCGCCCTGTTGCATCCGCTCCCAGAACTGTGCCAGTTGCCGAAATGGCAGATAATAAAACCGGTCAAGATGGGGATAAAAGATCAGAAAAAATGCAATACCACCCTGCTGCTCAAAATCCCGCATAAATTCCACCTGATGAGGATGAATGTTCTGCAGTGGAAACGTATTGACCTGACATTCCTTGGCATCAAAACATACAGGAATTCCCTGCACGACACCGATATAATCCACGGTACTTTTCTGTTCAAAATAAGCCAGCGTGATATGACGGCTCTCTTTGTCCATTTTGATAGGGGTAATAGGCGTTGGGACTTTCTGGATCAGGGCCAGATGATTTTCACGGTACCGTTCATTGGTACGGTTGATAAATTCTTCCAGTGTAGAACCACGCAGCCCTCTTGAATTCCAGGTTGGCATTATAAAATCCCCCGATGCGTCAGTTCCGGATCATCATAGTAAAGAATATTTTCTTTTTCCACGTGAAAGGTTCCATCCTGTACCAAAATACAGTTGACGCTGCAATTCGGCTGATGAATGCTCCAGAATTCATCCATGGACATCTGTCTGATATAAGTCAGAAAGGCACGGATCACGGCTCCGTGGCACACCACCAGAACATTTTCCACAGATGGATCCTGTTCCAATGGAAGAATTTCATTTTTTAAAAAATCTTCAATACGTGCATAAACATCAGAAAAATTATCGCCGGTCTCATCCGCTACATACATGGACGGTTTGGAAAAACAGTAGATCAGATTCTGATCTTTGCTGTTTCGGATTTCACTGATCTTATCTCCTTCGTATTTTCCAAAGCACATTTCACGTACCCGGAGATCCACCTTTACGGAAATATTCTGATGTTCTGCAATAATCTCCGCTGTTTTTACGGCACGCTGATAGGGGCTGGAATAAATGCGCTGAAATCTTATCTCTTCCCGGTCGAATCCGTCCCTGGTATCGCGGGCAAGTTCTTCCCCATATGGGGTTAAAGCGATATCAGAAGAGCCTTGAATCAACCCTTTTTTGTTCCAGAATGTCTCTCCGTGTCTCATAATATATAAATGCATGGTTTCTCTACCTCTTCTCTTTTGCAAGTTTTGTCTGTACCCGTGCAAAGGACGCGGGTTCCGGTGCAGTGACAATCCGGCCGTCCGGAAATTCCATCCGATAGGCATGCAGCAGCTGAGAACGGATCCTGCAGCTGTCCTTTACCGCCTGATTTATTTTTTTATCTCCATATTTACCATCTCCCAGGATTGGATGTCCGATGCTGGCCAGATGGGCACGGATCTGATGGGAACGCCCGGTAATAAGATGTACTTCCAACAGTGTCATGTTTTCATACACTTTCATCGGATGATATGCTGTCTCAATATAAGAAGCATCCGCAAAAGCCTCTTTGTGAACCGTTACTTTATTGTTTTGGTGATTCTTTGCCAGATATCCTTTCAAATGTGCATCCTGTGTAAGCTGTCCGGCCACCAGGCAACGGTAATATTTCTGCATGCTGCGTGACTTTAAAGCCTCTGCCATTTCCTGCAGACCACGGATCGTCTTTCCTGCAATCAGAAGTCCGGAAGTGTTGCGATCGAGCCGGTTACAGATGGAAGGATGGAACGTGCGTAATTCCGCACGGGTCAGCTGCCCGCTTTCTAACAGATAATCAATGACCATTTCATTGGCGGAATAATCGTTTTTTTCTGCTTTCTGTGATAAGATACCCACCGGTTTATTCAGGATCAGAATATCCTCATCCTCATATACGATTTCCGGTTTTGGATGGTGCACAGTGGACATTTTTGCAGCCGGACCGGCAGCTGCAGATTCGGAATGAAGATCTGCAGCCTGTTTTCCCATTGGTGCTTCTGCAAGAGCAGAGGCAAACTTGTTAAAGGTTTCATCGGACAGATAGATTTTAATCTGATCAGAAGTCTGCAATACTTCCTGTCCGGTTGCTTTTTTATCATTTAACACAATATTTTTTTTACGCAGCATTTTATAAACAAATCCTTTGGAAGCCTGATTTAATATTTTGAACAGATACTTATCCATGCGTTGTCCGGCTTCTTTGGATGATATGGAAAATTCTTTCATGAGCATTTCACTTTCTTAAATTCTTCTAGGATGCGTTTTTTGTTTGGATTACAAAATGTATCATTTTGTCTGCCTGAAAAATCCAATTATTTCTGTTTTTTCTTGTGCACGTTACGGATTGCTTTCCGCTTTTTCGGATGTGAAGCTCCGGTTCCATTATTGCGTCCATGGTTCTGATAATTACGATTCTGTTGTCCATTATGTTTTGGCCGGATCAGGCATTTTGGTTCAAACCCAATGAGATCCGTGCGGTGAGCCAGATGCAGCGCTTCATATACCAGATCATAGTTTTTCGGATTGCGGTACTGTATGAGGGCACGTTGCATGGCTTTCTCATGCGGATTGTTGGTGACGTACACTTTCTTCATAGTGCGCGGATCCAGTCCGGTGTAATACATACAGGTGGAAATCGTAGATGGTGTTGGATAGAAATCCTGTACCTGTTCCGGCATATAGCCAAGATCCCGGAGATATTCTGCCAGTTCCACAGCTTCTTTCAGAGTGGATCCGGGATGAGAAGACATCAGATATGGAACAAGATACTGTTTCTTTCCGATCCGCTCATTGATTTTTTTATATTCTTCCCGGAACTTGTTATATACTGCTACCGGTGGTTTTCCCATCAGCGATAATACTGAATCAGAAATGTGTTCCGGAGCAACTTTTAACTGTCCGCTGACATGATGTTCACATAATTCCCGGAAAAAAGTTTTATCCTTGTCGCAGATCAGATAATCAAAACGGATACCGGAACGGATAAATACCTTTTTCACATTTGGAAGCACGCGCAGTTCCCGTAACAGGCTCAGATAATCAGAATGATCTACCTTTAAATTCGGACATGGACTCGGGAACAGGCACTGCCGGTTCTTGCAGACACCGCGGGTCAGCTGTTTATCGCACGATGGACCACGGAAATTTGCGGTAGGACCACCCACATCATGAATATAGCCCTTAAAATCTGGCTCCCAGACCATCTGCTTTGCTTCGTTCAGAATGGATTCATGGCTTCGGGTCTGGATAATTCTTCCCTGATGAAACGTCAGGGCACAAAAACTGCAGCCACCATAGCAGCCACGATTGCTGACCAGACTGAATTTCACCTCTTCGATTGCCGGAACACCACCTGCTTCTTCATAGGACGGATGATAGGTTCTCATATAAGGAAGTGCATATACGGCATCCATCTCACTGGTAGTCAGTGGTTTGGATGGCGGATTTTGCACGACATAGCATTTATTTGGATAAGGCTCAATGAGCCGTTTTGCTGTAAATGGATCCGTATTGCAATATTGTGTATAAAAACTGCGGGCATAGGATTCCTTACTGGCACAGATTTCTTCGTAAGATGGCAGTGTAATACCATCGTATACACTGTCCGGATCTTTTGTCTTGTATACCGTGCCATCGATATAAGTAAGATCTTTGATATCAATGCCACTGCGCAGTCCCTCTGCCACAGCCATGATACTGCGTTCTCCCATTCCATATAACAGTAGATCCGCACCGGAATCCAACAGAATGGAACGTTTCACTTTATTTGACCAGTAATCATAATGTCCGAGACGGCGCAGGCTGGCTTCCAGTCCTCCAATGATCAGCGGTGTGTGTTTGTAGGTGCGGCGGATGAGATTGCAGTATACCACGGTTGCGTAATCCGGCCGCCGGCCCATGATTCCGCCCGGCGTAAACGCATCTTTCTGACGGCGTTTTTTAGATACGGAATAATGATTGACCATGGAATCCATATTTCCACCGGTTACGATAAAACCGATTTTTGGCTCACCCAGGATACTGATACTGTCCGGATTTTTCCAGTCCGGCTGTGAAATAATTCCAACAGAAAATCCATTTGCCTGCAGGATCCTGCTGATGATCGCATGCCCGAAAGACGGATGATCCACATAGGCATCACCAATGACATATACAAAATCCAGCTGCTCTATTCCCTGTGCCTGCATATCGGCACGACTGATTGGTAAAAATTGTTTCATCTATTTAAATCCTCTTAAATCTTCGTAAGTATGATCCAGAACCTGCCTGTAATCTGTGATATAATAATCGGCCAGTCTGTATTTTTCTGCCCGCAGCAATGCAGAATAGTCATCCTCCACGGCACAGACCGTCATACCGGCTCTTTTTCCTGCCAAAATCCCCATCGGAATATCTTCAAACACCAGACAATGTTGTGGGGAAACCGCGAGTTTTTCTGCGGTTTTCAGATATACATCCGGTTCCGGTTTCCCTTTATTGACATCACAACTGGTAGTAATGGCATCAATGCAGCCTGTGAGATTGCGCGCATCCAGAAAAGCATCCAGCAGAAGTCTGGAATTACTGGTTGCAATGCCAATCTTTATATGCTGTTTTTTCAGTAATTGTAAAAATTCATCCAGCCCCGGTTTCAGTGTGGTTTCGTGTATATATTTGTCCAAAGCAATACAATTCCACAGTTCTTTTACTTCTTCCACATTCTTGGAAAGCTGATACTTTCGAATAAAATATTGTGCCGTTTCTGTGAAACTCATTCCCTCGATTTCTTTATGGAGATGTTCCGGCATGGGAAGACCCTGTTGCCGGAAAAAATCCTGATCAATCTCTTCCCAGATCCACATGGAGTCTGTCATGGTTCCATCCAGATCAAAGATAACAGCTTCTTTCTGTTCTATCATCATGTTGTTTCTTCCTTCAATTTTGTAATTTCTTCCAATGTCAGTTCCCGCCAGGCACCGGGTGTCAGTTTCTCATCCAGATGCAGACTTCCCATGGACAGCCGCTTCAGATAGGATACCTTTTTACCTACGGACTGAAACATCCGTTTTACCTGATGAAATTTTCCTTCAGTGATCGTCACGAGAATCTCGGATGTCTGTTCGTTTTCTGCAATATGCAGAATTTTGAGAGCAGCCGGTGCGGTCATTTTCTTTTCACCAATGTCCAGCCCATTCTTGAAGGCTGTAATATCAGACTCTGTCACAATTCCATGGATTCTGGCATAGTAGGTTTTCGGAACATGACGTCCCGGTGCCAGAAGACTGTGATTCAATGCACCGTCATCTGTGATCAACAGCAAACCTTCGGTGTCTTTATCCAGCCGTCCCACCGGGGACAACCCACGGCGCAGATTGTCCGGCAGATAATCCATTACGGTTTTATCCCGACGATCTTCGGTGGCAGTAACGCATCCAGCCGGTTTGTGCAGCATCAGATAATGGTATTCCTGATAAGCGATGGGGTGTCCATCCAGACAGATACAGTCCTTCTTCGGATCACATTTTTCTCCACCGTCCGTTACAAGTGCACCGTTTTTTGTAATACGTTTCATTTTAATCAGTTTTTTACTCTCAGAACGGGTTGCTACCTGCATCTGAGAGAGAAATTTATCAATGCGAATCATATGTGTTTTTCTTTCTGTCACAATTTTTTATCTATATCATTATAGAGGTATGCCTTCAAATCTGCAAGTTGTTTACGGATAATCAGCATAAATGCGATGCTGCTCCAACTGCTTCAAATATGGATAAGGATTGATGGCTTCCTCTTTATCCGTATTGTGGTGGATATAAATGCCTACGTGCAGATGCACGGCAAACTGCCCGGTTGTGCCTTCTGTTCCATATCCGGAATCTCCTGCAAATCCAAGAAGCTGCCCGGCATGCACCGCCATACCATCTTCCAGATCCGGCGCATAGGATTCCAGATGTGCGTAGTAATAATATGTGCCGGACGCACTGCGAATGCCGATACGCCAGCCTCCAAGCTTCAACCATCCCATCTGCTCCAGTGTGCCATCGGTCATACTCACTATCGGATAAATGCCACGCTCATTTCGGATGGTCATCAAATCCGTGCCCTCATGCTTGCGGGCTCCGCCGAAAGTGCGGGCAGATTGCCAGGAATCTTCATAATTGCAGATGACCGCTCCCGCTTTCCATGTAGTTTCTCTATGCTCATTTTGAAATGCCAGTGGAAAATACTGCAGTTCCGACAGAATCTGTTTATCCAGTACTTTTTTTGTCGTTATCTGCCGGACCGTTCGCAGTCGGTTTGCAAGCAGGCTGTTCCAGACTACCAGCAGCAGAAGTGCGATCAATCGGATTCGGAATACCTTTCTTTTTGCAGTAATAAAAGATTTTTGTCTCCTTTTCATTCTTTTTCTCCAGTCAGGAATTACTTTAAGATATGAAAAATAAACTGTACTATGAAAAAGAAACTATTTATTCTATGTATTACAATCTGTATCGGCTATGGTATCATCTGTCCGGACCTGCTGGCAAAATCTGCCGCAAACGGCTTATATCTGTGGTATCATTCGGTATTGCCGACATTGCTGCCCTTTGGTATCTTGTCAGGAATCATCCTTCGCACCGGTATGTATGATGCGATATTGGAACGGATCAGCCCGTTTCTAAAAGGCATCTATCCACTTCGTCCTCCCTTGTTTTATCCGTTGATCGCCGGATATCTGTTTGGTTTTCCTCTTGGCAGCAAATTATGTGCGGATCTGTACGATCTTGGAAAAATCAGCAAAAACGAAGCTGTGCGGGTCAGCTGTATCAGTAATAATTTCGGTCCTGCGTTTGTCGTAAATTATGTGTTGGCAGCATTACCGGAAGGTGTAATGCCGGACTGGATGTTCCTTGCTATATGTTATGGCACGCCATTGCTTCTTGGTTGGTTTATGCTTTGGAGGGCACCAGAAAATCCGCCGGAAAAAAACTCAGAAAAAATGCCGGCATCCAGATCTGAAATAACTTTAAAAATCATTGATGACGGCATTATGAACGGTTTTACGACAATGATAAAACTCGCCGGATATATTATGTTGTTTTCCATTGCAGCGGATTTCGCAGGTCATCTTCCGCTTCCCGGAACCGCACTGTCAGGCTGCGTTATCGGGCTGCTGGAAATTACGAATGGAATCTATACTGTCTCCGGCACAGAATGGCCGGCAGAAATCAAGTATCTGTCTGCCATGGCAATGGTTTCTTTTGGCGGTATCAGCGGCATCTGCCAGACAGCATCCATGCTGGCAAAACTACAGAGCAGCATACGCACCTATGTAATCTTTAAATTATTAAATGCCATGCTGGCAACACTTTTTACAGCTGCTCTGGTTTGTTATCTGAACCACCAATAACATCGAATTCTTCTTGTGCAGCATCTGTGGAAACTTCCTCGGCCGCTTCAGCTGGTGCTTCCTCTTCCGGAGTCAGTTCGTTCCGGTTTGCTTTTACGATATCATAGCAATTTTGGAGAGAAGACAATAATCCCTCGTATTTTGCCTTGTTTGTATCGATGGCATGAACCACAATGTTTTCCAGATTACCTAACAGGTTATCTGTATATTCGATGGCTGCAGTACGGATGCTGTCAGCATCCTCTGTTGCCTTATCAAGAATCTCCTGCGCCTGGTTAGTTGCAATGGATACTACTTCGTTTGCCTGTGCGTATGCCTGCTGCATAATCTGATGTTCACTGACAAGTTCATTGGTTTGAATCTGTGCCTGAGCAAGGATCTCTTCTGCTTTTGCCTGTGCATCTGCCAGAATAGCATCCTTGTTGCTGATGATCTTCTGATAGCGTTTGATCTCATCCGGCGTTTTCATGCGCAGCTCTGTCAGCAGTTCCTCAAGTTCTTCTTTATTTACAATAATTTTGGAATTTGACAGTGGCTGAAATTTACAACCGTCAATATATTCCTCAATTTCAGAAATGATCTGTTCAATACGGCTTGTCATTTAAATCTCTCCTTTATCGCTTTATGTTAAATTTGCTGTACACTCTGTCTACCAGCTCCTTCGGCACAAATTTTGATATATCGCCGCCGTAGGATGCTACTTCCTTTGTAATCGTAGAGCTTAAATATGCGTACTGAAGACTTGTGGTAAGAAAAATAGTATCAATCTTGGGATTGACGGCATGATTGGTCTGTGCAATCTGTAACTCATACTCAAAATCTGTCACCGCACGTAACCCACGCACAATAATATTTGCTCCGATCTGATCTGCATAATCTGCCAGAAGTCCATCATATGCAGTCACGGTAACATTCGGAAGATGTGACGTAAATTCTTTTATCATACTAACACGTTCGTCCGCAGAAAACAACGGATTTTTCGCATTATTCTTTAAAACTGCAACATTCAGTTCATCCACAATTCTAGATGAGCGCTCAATAATATCAAGATGCCCCAGCGTCATCGGATCAAAACTGCCGGGATAGATTGCTTTTTTCATTTTGTGTGTCAGCGATTCCTGTGATCGCATACCCCTTTACTAAATTCTTTTCAAGAACACGTGCTGATTGGATTTATACTCTTTCACACGTGTAACCTGAAAGCCATATTTTTCCATTTCATATGGATCGGTATCCAGAGATTCTTCCACAATAATGAGAGTATCCTCTGTCAGAATGGAGGAAGTTTTCAGATGTTCCAACACCTCATATTCCAGTCCAAGCCCGTAAGGCGGATCCATAAAAATGATATCAAATACATATCGGCGCTCCAGCATACGCAGTGCGGATAATGCATCCATACACTTCAAATCACAGCTGGATGTAAATTTGGTAAAACGGATGTTTTCCTGGATACATGCCGCTGCTTTCTTGCTGTTTTCAACAAATACTGCTTTTTTTGCACCACGGCTGACTGCTTCCAGACCGATGCCGCCGCTTCCGGCAAACAGATCCAGAAATACAGCCCCCGGCACATCCATCTGTAAAATATTAAATAAAGTCTCTTTAATTCGATCGGTTGTTGGCCGCGTATCTTTGCCTTCAATCGTCTTTAAAGGCATACTGCGGGCCGTTCCTGCTATAATCCTCATAGTGGGCCTCCTAATGATAATAAATGAAAAGCTGTGTCCTGCATCTGATCAATCCTGCTCTTTTAAAACTGCTTTGTTTTTATACAGGTAATCAAGGAGTGATACAATGGTCAGTACCAATGCCACATAAGTTGCAATCAGAGCCAGTACATGAATGATTCCAACGCCTGCCACATACACATCAGCGTTCATGTTCAGAATCAGTAAAATAATCATTGCCATCTGGAATGTAGTCTTAAATTTGCCCCACATACTTGCAGCGATAACAATCTGATGCTCTGCTGCAATGAGACGGAATCCACTGATGATAAATTCACGGGCAATGATAATGATCACAATCCATGCCGGCAGCAATTTTAAGTCTACCAGACAGATCATAGCGGAACATACCAACAGCTTATCTGCCAGCGGATCCATAAATTTTCCAAAGTTTGTGACCAGATTATACTTTCTGGCAATTTTTCCATCCAGCATATCAGTCAGGCTGGCTACGATAAAAATCACAAGCGCCAAGTAATCACCGTTTGCACCAAGTACATCCGTTAACAGAAAAAATACAAAAAATGGAATTAAAATCACACGAAAAATCGTAAGTTTATTAGGTAAATTCATAAGTTCCTCCTATCTCGTATCAGATGTTTTACATCAGTTCTCCGATGAGATCATATTCATAGGCACCGGTAATACGGACTTTGACAAAATCACCACTTACCAGTTCCGTATCGGTGTTTACAAAAACAAGACCATCGATATCCGGAGCATCACGGTAGCTTCGTCCTACATAAGCATTTTCATCTGCCACTTTTCCTTCGATCATAACAAGAATTTCTTTCCCGATCATGCTCTCATTTTTATCCAGAATAATTTCCTCCTGCAGCTCCATAACATCTGCCTGCCAGTCTTCTTTGACAGACTCTTCTACCTGATGGTCGAAAGTTGCTGCGGGTGTATTTTCCTCCGGAGAATAAGTAAATGCACCCAGACGGTCAAATTCCGTTTCGTTCAAAAACTCCATAAGCTCTTCGTGCTGCTCTGGCATTTCACCCGGGAAACCACAGATCAACGTCGTCCGGATCGCGATATCCGGAATAGCGGCACGCAGGGCGGCGATTTTCCCTTCCAGCATCTCGCGGTTTGTCTTACGGCCCATGCGGCGTAAAATATCGGAATTGATATGCTGGATCGGCATGTCAATATAGTGACATACTTTTTCATTGTCTCGAATCGCTTCGATCAATTCATCATAAATTTCTTCCGGATAACAATACATCAGACGGATCCAGTAAATTCCGGGAATTTTATTCAGTTCATTCAGCAGAATGTGCAGAGATTTTTTACCATACAGATCAATACCGTACAGTGTCGTCTCCTGTGCGACCAGAATCAGTTCTTTGACTCCGGCTTCTGCCAGATCCTGTGCCTGACTCAGGATCTCTTCCATCGGTACAGAACGGAAATCTCCACGGATGGACGGAATAATGCAGTAAGTACAGTGTTTGCTGCAACCTTCTGCGATTTTTAAATGTGCATAATGTCCACCGGTGGACACGCTGCGTTTTGCTTCATGTGTCTCAATGCCGGTCAGTGGCTCATATGCCTCATATTTATCACCAAGCAGTACTTTTTCGATGGCATCGCAGATCTGTTCGGTAGAATTGGTTCCCAGCACAGCATCTACTTCCGGAATCTCTTTCAGAATCTCATCCCGGTAACGTTCTGCCAGGCAACCGCAAACAATCAATGCTTTACAGTTTCCACCGGTGCGGTACTGTGCCATATCCAGAATGGACTGGATACTTTCTTCTTTTGCATCATGGATAAAACAGCAGGTATTGATCACGATGATGTCTGCCTCCTGCTCATCGTCCGTTACCGTGAATTTGTGATGTGTTAATTTTCCAAGCATAAATTCGGAATCGACAAGGTTTTTATCACAGCCAAGTGAAATAAATAATACTTTCATTTGGTTCCTCCATTTATCGTTATTTTAAAAATATCCCAGGTATTTTTCGACCATGGGATGTGCAGAAACAACAATGCTGCCTTGTAAAAAAGGCAGCATGTAAAAAGGCAGAATTAGCGATCGCCTTCCTCTTCCACGTCATCATCTTCACCGAGGATCTTTACATTTCCTGTATATAACTCCTCTACAGCGATAGATAAAGGTTTTTTGCCGGCAGCATTTGGAACCAACGGCTCTGCACCACCGATGATCTGGCGTGCACGTTTTGCAGATGCGATAACGATGGAATAACGGCTGTTTACTACCGGCTCCTCACCATACTCTGCATTGTTATTTACGACTTTCATTAATTCATTATAAGATGGATGTATCATGATAAATCTCCTTTCACAAACTGTTTTAAATCATTTTTTATTGTTTCGATGCTGTCAAGATTGTGCCGCATCCGCTGTTGCTCGCTGCAGATAATCTCATGAACGTTTTCTACGGCTTCGTCCAGTTCATCGTTTACAACCAGGTAATCATATACTTCACAGCCGTCAGCTTCTTCCACAGCCCGTGACAGACGAGAGTGGATAACTTCTTCTGTCTCTGTTCCGCGTCCGGTAAGACGTTCTTTTAAAATTTCAGCAGATGGCGGCGTCACAAATAACAACAGGGTCTGTGGAAACTGTTCTTTGATCTTTAACGCACCCTGAATCTCGATTTCCAGAATTACATGCTTGTGTGCCTGAAGCTGTTGCTGTACATATGCCTTTGGTGTTCCATAATAGTTTCCAACATACTGTGCATGCTCCAGAAGTTCATTGTGCTCAATCATAGAAAGAAATTCTTCTTTTGTCTTGAAGAAATATTCCCGGCCATCCTGCTCACCTTCCCGCGGCTGACGCGTGGTAGCTGATATTGACAATGCATATTTTTCCGGGTAACGACGGATCAGTTCTTTCATGATCGTCCCTTTTCCGGAACCCGAAAATCCGGATATTACAATTAATAATCCTGAATCTGCCATGATTCAATCTCCTCTTTACTACATTTCCTTATTTTGAAATCTGCCCGCCAGTGTTTCCGGCTGAAGTGCAGATAAGATAACATGTTCACTGTCCGTCAGGATAATACTTTTTGTCCTTCGTCCCTGTGTGGCATCCACAATCCGTTCGGAATCCTTTGCCCGCTGTACAATTCGCTTTGCCGGAGCTGAGTCCGGATTAATGATCGTTACAATCTTATTTGTATTTACTACGTTTCCAAAACCGATATTGATCAATCCTGCCATAATAGCTCCTTCTTTCCACTTGTATAGCTGTATACAACCGCTACTCAATATTCTGAATCTGTTCCCGTACTTTTTCAATCTCTGTCTTTAATTCAATAGCAATACCGGATGTCTCAAGGTCATTGGATTTGGACAGGATTGTATTTGCTTCACGGTTCATTTCCTGAGCGATAAAGTCAAGTTTTCGTCCGATTCCCTCGTCTCCTTCCAGTGCCTGAAGCATGGATGTGATATGGCTCTTTAACCGGACTGTTTCTTCGTCGGTACAGATTTTGTCTGCAAACAAAATAATCTCCGTGGACAGACGCGCTTCATCAATCTGGGTATCACCCAGCAGTTCCTGCACTTTTTCCTGCAATTTTGCGCGATATTCTGTCAAAATCTGCGGTGCACGCTGCTCCACCTTCTCTACATTGGATGCCATGTGATGTAACTTTTCAACCAGATCTGCCTTTAAATGTTCACCTTCCGAGGTACGGGCAACGGTAAACTGGGTGCATGCTTCGCGGATTGCCCGGGCAAGCATAGACCAGAGTTCATCTTCATCCGGTGCCTGCTCTTCCATCGTCAGAATCTCCGGATAACGTGACAATGTGCTGACTTTAATATCGTTCTCCAACTGGAATTCTTCTGCCATCTGCTGCAGATATGACAAATATTCCTTTGCAATCGCGGAATTATATTTTACCGCCATCGTCTGTTCGGAAAAATCTTCGTAACTGATAAAAACATCCACTTTTCCACGCTGCATATATTCTTTTAGCAAAGAACGGATAGCTGCCTCAAAAAAATTCAGCTTTTTGGGCATGCGGATATTGATGTCAAGGTATCTGTGGTTTACGGATTTTAATTCCACGGTAATCTTTCGCTTTTCATTGGAAAGTTCACACCGTCCAAATCCTGTCATACTTTTTATCATGTGTCTGCACCTGCTTTATCTCGTATTCTATTTATACAGACATTTTCTGTTCTGCATAATCAATTTATTATAAAATGTTTTTTCACGGAAGTCAAACATTTCCGTTTCTATCAGGAGACATTCCGTTTGAAATGTGGAAATTTACAATGCACGTGAAAGGTGTGAACCTGATCCGGATTCCTTTTGTTTCATATCCTGAAACTGTCGAAATACAAACCAGATGGTAATGACAGCAGCAGCCAGGTCTGCGATCGGTCCGGCATACATAACACCATCAATTCCCATAAATACAGGAAGAATCAAGATCAGTGGCAGTAAAAACAAAATCTGCCGGGTCAGGGACACGATCATACCAAGTTTTGCCTTTCCGATAGATGTAAAGAATCCGGAGGACATTGGCTGAATGCCATTGATAAATGTCATAAACATAAATATACGGAAATACCGTTCCGCAAACCGGTAATATGCTTCATTTCCACTACCAAACAGAGCAATGATCTGGCGTGGAAATATCTGGAAGCAGGCAAAAAATACAATACCGGAAATAATAGCTGCCCAGGCAGCTTTTTTGTATGTTTCCCGCACCCGGTCAAATTTTTCCGCTCCGTAATTGAAGCCGAAAATCGGCTGACATCCCTGGGAAATACCGATTCCGATAGACATAAAGATCATATTTACCTTGGAAATAATTCCTGCACAGGCAATCGGAATGTCTGCTCCATAATCAGAAACAGCTCCGTATTTTCGCAGGATATTATTCATAGTAATCTGAATGATTGCCATGGCAACCTGATTGATACCGGAAGCCATGCCAAGGGCTGTGATCTCACCGAGATATTTCATGTGCGGCATCAGATGATGACGGGTCAGCTGCATTTTAGAAAATTTCCAGAAATAGATAAGAATCATCACTCCGGAAACCACCTGTCCCAGAACCGTTGCCCAGGCAGCACCTTTAATTCCCCAGTGAAAAGCAAAAATAAACAATGGATCCAGAATCGTATTGATGATCGCACCGGTCAGCATACAAGCCATGGAAAAAGAAGGACTCCGGTCCGCACGCACCAGATGACAGCCGCCAGTAGTCAGTGTTAGAAACGGTACACCGATAGCTGTAATCCCGGTATAATCAATGGCATAAGGAAGCACTTCCTCGGTCGCACCGAAAATATGCATTAATGGTGTCAGGAAACCAAGTGTTACTGCTGTGATGATCACACCACATACCACCAGCATGGTCAGGCCATTTCCGGCATAGTTTTTTGCAACTTCCGTCTGTCCGGCTCCCGACTTCAGATTAAAATTTGATGCACTGCCGATTCCCAGTAAAAGTGCAACAGCAGTACAGATGATATTTACCGGAAATGCAATATTTGTCGCAGCATTTCCCAGCATACCAACACCCTGTCCGATAAAAATCTGATCTACGATATTGTATAAAGAACTTACCATCATACTGATGATCGCCGGAATGGTAAATTTGAGAATCAAAGAACTTACCTTTTGTGTAGCAAGTGGATTCTGTTGTTCTGTCTGCATACGAAAACTCCCTTCTGTTATCCGTTATGTTTCTCAACTTATCCGTGCAATTATATCTAAAATCCCACGCACAAATTTCTTATGGTCAAACATCCAATATAATAACACACCGTTACTGTTTTTTCCAGTTTAAATTTGCTTTTTTACGAAAATCATGCTAACATTCTTTCATTAGTGAATCACATACTCTTTATGGGAACTTTTAAACCATTGCAGTAAAATGATAAAAGCTTATAAATTATCAGAAAATGTGATTCAGAGCGTTAAGATAGTTAGGAGGAGTTTTATGGCTCTTGATGGAATCGTAGTTGCCAGTATGGCAAAAGAATTACAGGAAAATTTCACAAATGCACGTTTGAGCAAGATTGCACAGCCTGAGAAGGATGAGCTGCTTCTTACTCTGAAAGGTCCAAACGGTCAGAAACGTCTGCTTTTGTCTGCCAGTGCATCTTTGCCGCTGGTATATATTACCGGAACAAATAAACCAAGCCCGATGACAGCACCAAATTTCTGTATGCTGCTTCGAAAGCATGTGGCTAATGGACGGATTACTTCAATCACGCAGCCTGATATGGAGCGTATTCTTGTATTCGAAATTGAACATTTGGATGATCTTGGGGATCTCAGACACAAGAAACTGATCATTGAGCTGATGGGAAAACACAGCAATATCATTTTCTGTGATGAAAATGACATGATACTTGACAGTATCAAACATATTTCCGCACAGGTAAGTTCTGTTCGAGAGGTACTTCCGGGACGTACCTATTTTATACCTGCTCAGCAGGATAAAATGAATCCTCTGAAAGAAAATGGGGCGCATTTTATGGAACATGCCTTGCAGAAACCATGCAGTGCTTCCAAAGCAATCTATACTTCTTATACCGGTATCAGTCCGCTGGCAGCCAATGAATTCTGCTATCGGGCAAATGTGGACGGTGATGCTCCATGCGCTTCACTGACAGAATCCGAACAACAGAAACTGACAGAAGTTTTTCTGGCTGCCATGTCAGATATCCGGGAAGGTCATTTTTACCCGAACATCATTATGCATCAGGATGAACCAATTGAGTATGCGGCAATCCCGCTGACTTCCTACGCTTCGGATACAATCCTACCTTATGATTCTATCTCAGAAGTACTGGAAAACTATTATGCGCAGCGCAGTCTTTACACCCGTATGCGTCAGAAATCTGCAGATCTGCGTCATGTGATCAATACACTATTAGAACGAAACCGCAAAAAATATGATCTGCAGAAAAAGCAGTTAAAAGACACTGATAAACGCGAAAAATATAAAGTGTACGGCGAACTGATCCATACCTACGGTTATCAGTTAGAGGAAGGATGCAAGGGATTTGACGCATTGAATTATTATACAAATGAAACAATCCATATCCCTCTGGATGCAACAATCTCACCGTTGGATAATGCGAAAAAATATTTTGACCGGTATGCAAAATTGAAGCGTACCTATGAAGCACTCACTGATCTGATCGAGGACACACAGCTTGAAATCGATCACCTGGATTCCATTGCTACGGCTCTCGATATTGCAGAGACAGAAGCTGATCTGCAGCAGATCAAGGAAGAAATGATGGAGAGTGGTTATATCAAACACAAATATTCCAAAAAGAAAACCCAGGGCAAGAGCAGACCATATCACTACCGTTCTACCGACGGATTTGACATTTATGTTGGAAAAAATAACTTCCAGAACGATGAACTGACCTTCAAATTTGCAGAGGGCAACGACTGGTGGTTCCATGCAAAAGGGATGCCGGGTTCCCATGTACTTGTGAAGACAAAAACCGGAGAAATGCCGGATCGTACCTTTGAAGAAGCCGGCCGTCTGGCAGCTTTTTATTCCAAGGGCCGTGGCAATGAAAAAGTAGAGATCGACTATCTGCAGAAAAAGAACGTAAAGAAACCCAACAAAGCCAAACCGGGATTTGTGGTATATTATACAAACTACTCGCTCACCATCCAGCCGGATATTACTGGGTTGGAGCTGGTTTCGGAATAATTTTAATTCATAATAGTTAAAAAGAATCTGCCCAAACGGACAGATTCTTTTTAACGTTCATTTCTTTTGGAGGGGAAATACTACTTAATGTGCGGATAGACTGCGGAGCAATTTCTTTTTCTGGAAATAATGCTGCATCTTTCCACGGTTTGCAGAAATACCAAGCACTGCAATCATGAAGATACCAAGTACAGTATCCTGCATGGAGGATGGAAGTCCCACTGCCAGAAGACCATTAAAGATCAGGCTGATACATAATTCACCGATCAGAATATTCAATGCTAGGTTATCCATCAGTGACAGAAGCTCCATACCAATCATAACTCCCATCATCGGTTTAAATACCATGTTCAGACTTCCCATGCTGAGCTGTCCGGAAATGGAATTTGTATAGCAGATTTGGAGGATGCCTACAACCCCAAGAAATGCACCGCCGATCACAAAACTGAGGAAATTAATTTTTGCCGCATTGATTCCCATATTGCGGGCCAGTCGCTCATTGCCGCCGACAACACGCACATTGTAGCTAAATTTTGTACGATAATATAAAAGGTAGAAAATCACGCCTGCAATTGCACAGATCACGAAATTCCATGGTGTTTTTCCTAAAAATGCAATGCTCTTGTCCACAGATACCATACTGGAAGAGCCGAGGAATGCATAGCAGAGAATCTCAAACAGCATTACCACACCAAGAGAAAGTACCAAGGATGGGATACGGAACAGGTTAAACGCATATCCCATTGCAATGCCCATCAGCACACCAGATACGATGCTTCCGATAATCAGTCCCGGAAGCCCCAGTCCTAATGTCGTAGCCAGATAGCCACCCACACTGGCGGAAAGGATGACCCGAACGCCGGTACTTAAATCAAACAGTCCGGCTGCCATACAGAACGCCATACCAAATCCCATTACTGTAGGAATCATTGCCTGTGAAAAAACCACTTTTAAACTCTGTACGCCAAAACTGTCTGAAATCAGTGTGAAAAACAGAAATATCAAAACCGGGAATACGAATACGCAACAGGCTCTTTTTATCTTAACACTCATGAATTATCCACCTCCATATCAAATGACTAAAACTATCTGGACTCGTGCAGTTCTTTTACGCTGAGCGCTGTCATATTATTGCACAGATCCTCTAATCCTGCTACATCAAGACCAAGCAGGTTTGCTTTTACTTCATCTTTGTTGTAGATTGGCTCTTCTACTGCCATGTAATCAAAATAAGCCTGAAGCTCATCTGCATCTGTAATTACACTGTATTTTAATGCGAGTTCTACCGGATCATCACTGATTGGTTTTCCAGTTACAGCGTCAGTCAGAACAGTTGCTGCTGCAATAGAATCCTGGATCAGAAGATCGCCAAGTGTAGCTGTAATAGTACCGTCTTTTATATAAGAGATGCAGTTCTCATCTGTATCAATTGTTACAAATTTAATATCTTTGTCGCTATACTCTTCCAGTTTTGCTGCAATAGCGGACTGATCGCCGGTAGCCTGTGTACCAAGACGAACGATACCCTGCATATCAGAACCATATTTTGCGATCCAACTCTCTACTGCGGATACTGCTTCTGAAGCATCTGCCGGGTTTCTGTATGTATCCAGGCATGTTAAACCAAACTCTTCTGCTGCGTCTGCAAGACCCTGCTCTCTTGTCTGACCTGTAGTGTTGTCAGATGCTGTTGTGATCAGGCAGTAATCTTTAGCTCCGGAATCAGCCAGTGCTTTACCAAGCATATAACCAGCCTGATACTCATCCTCATATACACATCCAAGGTAATATTTGGAATTCTCTACATATGATTTTACTTCTTCATCTGTAATGGATCTCATGGAGATGATAAAGTATACACCAGCCTCATCACACATATCGGTTACATTATACAATACATCATTACTTGTCGGTGTTACGAAAATACCTTTGCATCCGTCTGTAATCAGTTTTTCTACTGCATCGATGGTTGTAGCATCATCAAACTCAAAAATCTCTGTTACAAGATCACCGCCAGCTGCCTGTGCGATGGTCTGTCTGTTTAAGTGCATTGCGTTCATAACAGCGTTGTAAGATGCGGCTGTCGGATATCCGATCAGGAAATCACCGTCTGTACTTGCCTCTGCGCCTGCAGATGCTGCTGTTCCCCCATTATCGGAACCTTTGTCTGTAGATGTGTTTCCACAAGCTGCCATAGATACCGCCATTGCTGCTACCAGCAATAATGAAATAACTTTCTTTTTCATAATTTTTCTCCTTCTTCTTTTTTCTTTTTCATTATATCTATTTTATACACTCTCGTGTAAAAAATCTGATTATTTGATAACAGTTGCGTTCTGTCTATCAAATGTCATACTGATTGCAAACAGGAAGACAAATCCCTGAACTACCTGCTGTGCCAGTGTACCAAGTCCCCAGAGGTTCATACCAAAGGAGAGCACAGCCATGATAATACTACCAATGATAGCACTTCTGAATCTGGACGTTGCGCCACCTGTAATCGGCATACCACCGATGAGCAATGCATTCAATGCATTTACGGTAAATCCGGCACCTGTAGAGGAAGATGCAGTACCTGCTCTCAATAATGCAAAAATTGCAACAATGGCACACATTACACCCATAATCATAAATCCACGAATTTTAACCCATGTGACAGAAATGCCATTTTGTCTTGCGAACTCAGGATTTGCACCGACAATCTTACATTCCTTTCCGACCTTTGACTTTTCAAAAAACAGATATCCGATAATCATGATCGCAGCCAGTGTGATCAATCGCAGTGTTACACTGTCAAGTTTTGTCATATGATGTGGAATGCTGACACTTGCATTGTTCAATACAATGGTTACAAGGCCTGTACAGATAAAAGACACGGCCAGGGTTGCGATAAAAGATGTTACCTTTAATACGGCATGGATGAAACCATTCAATAATCCAAGTCCAAGTCCTACCAGAATTGCAACCGGGAACATCAGCCATTCATTAATTCCTGCTGAACGGGCTGCAATCGCTGCAATCATTGCCACAACGGCTGTCAGAGAAAAATCCAGACATCCCTGCGATAATAAAAATGCAAGTCCGCAAGTACCGATCATAATGGTAAATACTTCATTTGTCAGTGAACTAATATATCTTGGGGAAAGTAATTTTCCACCTGTCACAATTTCAAAAAATACAATTACGACTACCAGACCAATAAATGGCAGGTAATTATGTATAAATTCTTTTCCTTTCATTTCCTGCCTCCTAAATGATATATTCAATGAGTTTATCTTCCGTCAGTCCTTCGTCACGTTTAAACTCACCGGTGATGCAGCCATTTTTAACAATCAGGGTTCTGTCTGCCATTCCGATGATTTCCATCATTTCTTCTGAAATCATGAGAATTGCTTTCCCTTCGCTTTTCAGTTTCATCAGTAGTTTGTAGATATCTGCTTTAACACCGATATCAATACCTCGTGTCGGACAGTCAAAAATATAAATATCTGCTCCGAATCCGACCCATTTTGCAACGGATACTTTCTGTTTGTTACCTCCGGACAGATACATTACATACTGGTTGATGTCCTGCATTTTTGTCTTTAACTCATCCGCCCATTTCTGTGCATACTGTTTTTCTGTTTTAGAAGAAACAAATATTTTTTTCCCGAGTCTTGGCAACACTGGTGCACAGATATTATCTTTGATACTGGCTGCTGTGATCAGAGCTTCTTTATCTCTGTCTTTTGCTACATAGGCCATATTTTTCTTAACCGCAGTCAGAGAACTGTCAATTCTTGTTCCATCTCCCAGTTCAACTTTACCGATATCCGGTTGTGTCAGTCCAAAAAAGATTTTCCCGATATCGTGCATACCGCTGTCTGTCAGTCCGCCAAGTCCAACGATTTCTCCTTTGTGTATCTCCATGTTGATATCTTTTAAAAGACCGTGTGTAACATGTTCCATGCGGATTGCAATTTCCTTTTCACAGGTTGCATGCATATCTTCCCGGTAAAAGTTTTCGGATACTTCACGTCCGACCATCAGTTTACGGATCGCATCATCACTGAATTCCTGTTTTTCCAGAGTTGCGATCAAATGTCCATCCCGCAACACGGTCAGATAATCGCATACTGCTTTTACCTCTCCGATGTCATGAGAAATGAAGATGACACATTTTCCATTTTCTTTCATTTTTTCCATAACCTGATACATCAGATCACGTCCGCTCTTACTCAATGCGGTACTTGTCTCATCCACAACAAGGATTTCCGGATCATTTTCCATCGCTCTGGCGATTTCTACCAGTTTACGATCCTCGAATGTCAGACGACTTGTATTTTCTTTTTCATTAATATGCGAAGCTCCGATCCGATCCAGTGCGATACGTGCCCGGCGGTATAACTCTCCCACATTCATCAGACCGTTTTTTACAAATTCTTCTTCTTTTCCAACAAAAATATTAGCTGCAACTGAAATACCTTCAAATGTTCCCTGTTCCTGCATCAGATAACAGATTCCCTTTGCATTGGCTTCCAGGGCATTTTTCGGATCATAATGCTCCCCTTTGTAAATCATTTCACCGCTGTCTGCTTTCTGAATTCCGGCAATGATCGTTGTCACTGTAGATTTACCGGAACCATTCTCACCGATCAGTCCGTGAACTTCCCCACGATACGCTGTAAAATCTACATTTACAAGAGCTTTTGTCGGTCCGAAAGATTTATTGATCTGATTTACCTTCAGTAACTCTTCTCTCATGGAACCTCTTGTCTCCTTCCTTTTCTCAACTTCTGGGATTATTATAAAAAATATGAGCATCGGTTAAAACATAACAAAACTTATATTTTGTACAGAATTGATACGAATCCTGTTATGGATATTCTTTTTTTATACAAAATATGGTAACTTTATGGACAGAGATATTACCGTTACAGAAGATAATCACAAGGGAGATGTGTAAGATTATGAAGAAACTGATCAAAACAATGATTGTAGAGGATGAACGGATCATTCTTGATGATTTACTGGCTATCATAGACTGGAAGGCAGAAGGATTCGATATTGTGGCCACTGCACCCAATGGAAAAATCGGTTTACGGCAATACGAACTGTATCAGCCGGAATTGATTCTCAGCGATATCCGTATGCCACTGGTAAACGGACTGACCATGATGAAATCTATTAAATTAAAGAATCCCTCCATTCATTTTCTGATTTTAAGTGCATTTGATGAATTTGATTATGCCAAAGATGCAATCCGACTCGGCGCAGAAGATTACATTTTAAAAACGGAGATTTCTCAGGAATATCTACACGAAAAACTCCAGACTATTTATAACAAAATGAATCACGAAACAGATACCGCAATCACTGCTTTTGAGAAAAAGTTGGTGGATTACATCTCCACACCGATGATCCATTGCATAGATGATCTGAATGAAGTATTTGAAACCATTGCTGCCTTTCATACACCGGCACTGTTTGAACAAATTTACGAACTCAGCTGTGATACCGTATACCAACAATTTACGCATCTGGGTGTTCCGGACAAATTTAAAAAGCCAGAGTTGTCCGCTTATGCCGATTTAAAAGAATGGCTATATAAATGTCTGAAAGATCTGGAAGAAATTGATAACCTGGTATTTAAGAAGCAATATCCGCCAATTATTATTAACGCCCACGAATATATTTACCATCACTATATGGAACCTGACCTCAAACTGCAGACAATTGCAAATCATGTGGGGTTAAGTTCCGGACGTTTGAGCGTACTGTTTAAAAAAGAGACTGGTCGTACCGTAAACGATGTTATTACTGACACAAGAATCCAGAAAGCCAAAGAACTGCTCTCCAGCGGCAGATACAAAGTATACGAAGTTTCAGAACTTGTAGGATACAAAACCAGTCAATATTTTTCAACAATCTTCTTTCACCAGACCGGACAGTATCCGAACCAGTATCGGAAAGGACTTGACCAATGAAACATTTTTTGAAATTGTACCGTGAATCTCGTATCGTTCACAAAATGATCAAACGGATTTTACTTGTTGGTATAATCTGCCTTGGACTGACGGTTTTACTTTACTATCAGTTTTACTGGAATAACCTAAAACATACAGCAGTCAATAATTCCATTAGCACAAATCTGGAAATTGCAAATCAGATCAATGCCAATATTGAAAACCTGACAGATACATCCCAATATATCGTAAACTCTGCAGATCTGATGAACAAACTGTCCATGTACTACCGGGAACCTGGAGATTATTACAGCAATGATATCAATCTGATGCTTTCCGGACTGATATCCAGTATGCATAATATTCGTGCCGTTTACATTGATGGACCAGATGATATGCAATTTCACTCTCTCGACAGCCTCTGGCCGGAAGATATAGAACAATTGTCCTCAGACAATTATCAGGAAGTACACGATCAAAAACATACGGTAGGCTATTCACCCATATATTCAGTAATAACAAATGCAACAACCTACTACCTGCTGACATATTACTATAATTTCAATATTGGCAGCCGAAATTTTACCATGACAATTTTCTTTAATGCAACAAGTATGGTGTCTTCTATCTGTAATCTAACCGCAACGTCTTTTGACGGCTGTGTACTGTCCAATTATCAGCAAGATGTATTCTTCCAGACTGGAGATGTTGGCAGTCAGGAAGAAATTGCAAAGGAAAATTACACTTACAAAGATGTCAATTATCTGGAATACAAAGATGGATATTATTTTTCCGGAAATATTGCAACACCGAAATGGAATATCGTTTCTTATATGAACCGAAGTACGTTGTTTGGCACATTTCTGGAACAGTTTATAATTTCCCTTGTCCTCTGTGTCCTGATGACTGTCTTTCTGATTATTGCACTGATCCCAGTGTTGTACTGCATAATTCAGCCGGTCAATGATCTAAATCTGACTATGCAGGAGGTGGTAAAAGGAAACTTAAATTGCTACTCTTCCATTCAGACAGACGATGAGATTGGTGACCTCAGCAATGTCTATAACAAAATGATCGACAGCCTGAACCGACACATTGAAACAATCCTTAGGTATCAGGAAAAAGAACAGAAAATGATCTACAATCTGTTGATTGCCCAGATCGATACACATTTTATTTACAATACCATGAGTATCATCAATTCATTTGCCCGGCAGGGAAAAACACAGGAAATCATTACCGCTAATTCTGCTCTGATCAAGATCATGCAGAACTGTCTCCGGGTAAAAACCATCGATGTCACGGACACTGTAGAACAGGAAATGGATGTGGTAAAACAATACTGGATCATTGAAAACATGCGATACGAAAATGAGGTTGAACTTCTCTGGGATATACCGAAAACTCTGTACAAAGAAAACATTCCGAAAAATCTGATCCAGCCGATCGTGGAAAACTGTCTATTCCATGGATTGGTAGATGAAGAAACCGGAGTTATGATGGGTACGATCACTGTTCTGATGCGAAAAACAGACAATTATCTGCAGCTGCGGATCTCAGATAATGGATGCGGATTTCCCTCGGAACTGTTACTGTTTTTGAATAATCCAGGCGAATTTACTGAAAAGCTAAATGAGCGTGGCAAGCATATCGGTCTGGCCAATATCCGCCAGCGTCTGTCCTATATTTATGGAAAAGATCAAAATGTCATTTCTATTTACAATGACCACGGCGCTGTTGTAGAAATGCATCTTCCAATCGCATAAATCTGCATCGGTGATACACTGTTATTCGTAAATTTACCTGCTCTTGATTTTTGTTTTTGATGCAAATTAAAAGAAGGTACAGCATAAATCAATCTGACATATTTTGATTGTAATCATATTTCCGCAGCAACTTGGCGGCGGTGTTGGGTGGCGTATAATTGTCCCCAACTGCCGCAAGCAGATCAGTCACTGTGCCGAGCCAGTCGGTTCGGTTTTCCATATAGGCGATTACCTTCCGAAGAAAAGGATGGGCTTCTGTCAGCACGGGATAACCGTCAATCGGCAGGTCGCCTCTTTGCCCTCACGCTAATCAATTGGGAATTTATTTTCGATTTGAACGAAGTAAATTTTGTAAACTTTCCGCAAACGACAAAAAGAGCCGGTACACAGCACATCAAATCAGCGGGAGAAAATCTCTCGCCATATCTTTGATGAAACTATGTACCGGCTCTGAAATTCAGAAACCTTCAATGTCTGCTTTTTCCGTCCCGCAGGCAGACGCTGCAACAGGAACGGCGCAACCGCAATTTCTTTCGGCGGCCGCCTTGTGTTTCACTCAGATATTCAATTGTGGCTCTCTAATGGCTCTCTAATGAGAGCACATAGATTATATCATGTAGAACACTTGTTCGTCAAGCGAATTTGACATACTGTTGCAGGAAAAGCCAGGAAAAGCGGCTGCCGTTTCCGACAGCCGCCCTTGGGTTAAATATTTGATTTTACTTTACGCTACGCTTTTTCTTTCTGCCGTAAACGGTTGTTGCGGTTACCGCACCGCCGCTGATAAACAACAGATCAATCCACAACAAATGATTGGAGTTATCTCCTGTCTGCGGAGACTTGTCGGCACCGGGCTTGACGGTGCCGCCGGGCAGCTTCGCCGTTACGGTGTCTGCCTTGGTGATTTCCTTGGCGGCAGCCTTGTCGGCGAAATAATTACCGCAGCCGCCGCAGTACCAATACTCAATGTTGCCCTCGGCAGTCTTGGTCGCCGCCACTGCCGGGAAGTATTTCAAATCAGAGTGGTTGTTTGCATTCAGCTCTCCATAGCTTTCGCCGCAGAACTCACACTTTGCCTTGTCCTTGCAGGTGGCCTTACCGCCGGAGTGGTCGTTTTGAATGGTAACCGTCTTTTCGGCAGAGAAGTCAAAGCCGTCGGCGGTCTTTGCACTCACGATCAGCTTAAAGCTGGTTTCTTCCGCCGGATATATGGTTGCCTTTAAAATTCCGCTATACAGATTATCCTCAACAGTCGGCGTAAGAGGACCATCGCCAAGTCCGATAAACTCATACCCATAGACTGCATCGGTAGCGCCCTCCGGCAAAGTAAAGCTGAATTTTTAATCCTGCGTTCTGCAAATCTTGTCAGCGCCATTTATGAGAATGGTCGGAATTGCCTTTTTATTGGTGTCAAATCCGCAGATCGTGCAATGCTGCCAATACATTCCGTTTTCGCTTTGCCAGTTGTACTGATGCACACACTCATAGCCGCACTCGGTGGTGTCTGTGTGGTTGTTCGAATTTAATAAGCCGTAAGTCTGCAAGCAGGTTTCGCAAACCGCCAGAGCCGTACAGGTCGCTTCGCCGCCGGAGTGGGCAGCTTCCTCAACCTTAGCGCCGCAAACACAGAGCTTCCAATGATCGGTTCCATTATACTGCCAGTCACCCTGTACTACGCAAGTGTGTGCGCCGATTGTGACAGTTACAGCGGTGGAAGCAAGAACCGTTCCGCTTGCCTTCACACGCACTTCATAGGTGCCGTCTGTAAGTCCCATTAAGGGATTGGCGTTAATTGTCGTCCAACCGGAACCCGTGGACAGTTTGTATTCCATCGTAGTATCAACGCCTGTAATCTGCCCATTGTTCTGTTTGCTTGTCGTGCAATCTGCTTTATCTATGCCTGTTGGCTGCGCCGCCTGCGTTATGTCAATGGTCTGCACTTTTGAGTCGGAGGTTGTTGTACCGTTGCCCGGTTTATATACTTTTACATCTTGTTCTGCCGTTACTCCGGTAATCTCCATCGTTTCGCCGGTTTGTGGCGGTAAATACGGCGTTTGGTGTTTCTTCCTGCGGTAAAACATTCAGGTCAATGTTTTGAAACTCACTCGCATAGTCGGTCTGTTTATCGCCGTTGCACTGTTCGCTGAACACCTTGAGGGTATAATTTTCCTCCGCAAGCCCCGATGGAATGTTGAGTGTTGCTGTACCGCTTGTGCTATTCTGAGCAATATTTCCATAGTAAAGTACATTGTCATTGCCGTCGCAAAGCAGGACGGAGACATATTCGTTTTCGCCTGTCTGTGCGCCGGAATAGGTGATCTGCACGCTGCCACCTGCCGGTACGGAAGCACTTGTTTGTCCGTTCACATCGGCAGAAAATCTGCGGCTGCTGTCTTGGAGCGTCAGTTTCCACTCGCTGCCGGAATAGTTCGAAACAAATTTCAGCGCATCGGCGCCTACGGCGCCGGAAGATTTGCCGCCTACGGCGGCTGATGTAAAGAGGACAGCGTCCAGATTTAAATTAAAAGCGGGCCGAACTGCGTGGCCCGGATGAGCTACAGGGAAGCCAGAGCTGTCAACGCCACCGCTAGCAGGCACAAACACTGCAAGAAGATCATCGCTGCCGGGAGAGCGTAGCCACCAGTAGTCGGCGTTGCCGACACTTACCATGCCGCTGTAACTTGCGACATAAGCGGTGTTGGTCGATTTGCGGCTTTCATTTCCATTCGGGAAATAACTGCTGTTAATCGCCTCCTCTATGGATAAAAGAAATATTTTATCTGTTGTATTGTTTCCGCCCGCTGTGTTGTAAGATGGATTAGGATTGCTGCTTTCGTCTGACTGTGTGGCATTATAGACATAGGTGTCGCAAATCGCACTTTGCTCCTCGCCTGAAAAGGCGGTGCCTATAAAATTATCACTGCTGTAATCCGTTCCATCACTGTTTTCATTTGCCCCATAACCGTTGAGCCATGAACGGATTGTACTCTTTTCCCATGTAATGCTTATATAACTGCTGTTGTATGGCTTTACATCCAGATTTTGGTCTGCAAGCAGGAACATTTTCCCGTCTGCATTGGACAGCACCCGCCACTTGACGGGCTCGGTGTTATAGCTGCCGCTTCCGTCGCTGCTCTGCCGGTAGGTACCGAAATAAATGCTATCTTCCTGCGAGCCGCTGATGTTAGCTGCACTGCCGCTATTCACAAGCTGGATAGCCTTTCCTGTATCTGCCGCAAATGCCACGGTGGGGAGCATACACGCCGCCATGCAAAGGCAAAGCAAGATACTAAGCAGCCGTTTTCCTGTCGTTCTCACGTGGTTACCTCCGTTTCGCCGTCTCTTGACAGCTTAAAATCGTATTTCATTTCCAGCATGGCAAACAACTTATACATAACCTCTGTGGCAATCGCCTTGATATCCAGTGTCTGAATAAAGGCAAGCACCTGTGTCTGCTCATCCTCCGGTACCTTATAGACCCGCAGTGCCGCCGTGAGAAAGCGGTTGATTTTTCGCTCCAGCGGAAAATGAATGTCACATTTGCGTGCCATATAGCTGCGCATCAGCCCCGCCGTGCCGATGTCCATTTCATAAAAATCGCTGTCGCTGTAATCGGGGAAATTCCCGCCGAAAATCTCTTTTAACTCCGCCGTGGTGTGCACATAGATATATTCCGCCGTGTCTGGAGCGGTATAGGCTTCGATATAAATCTCCCGCAGATTCTCGTTCAGCTCGGTGAGAGTGAGCTGGATCGCCGTATCCACCGCATAGGCATACACCGACGGCAGCTTGCTGTCCGCAATGCTTCTTGCCATGCCAAACTGACCGCCGAACATCGTTTCGGTCAAGTCCAGCAAAATTTTATCCTTAGTGGGAAACAGATTCAAATAGCTTCCTCTCGCAACACCCGCTTCGTCGACAATCTGACTGACAGAGGTATTTTTATATCCCTGCTCCAAAAAAAGACGAACGCATGCGGTCAGAATTTTCCTCTTTGTTTCACTGCTGTCTCTCCGCAAATATATCACCTCTCTATAAAAGTGTTGGTATCCGTACCAATAATATCATCTTGAGAATGAAAAAGCAAGTGGTATTTGAGGTTTTTCTGCGTTGAATTGCGACATTTCCGTAAACTCCGCCTTCTTCCATTGCTCACGGAACTTTATGACTTCTTGAATACTTCCCGAAAAAGAAAAGCCGCCGTCGCTTGACAGCAGCCTTTCTGATTGTTTGTTATGCGTAAATCAAATCGTTTGAACCAACCTCCATAGCAGCACTGCGGATATTGTTTATCCTCTGCACCCACAGCATTTGGTTTTCCGCTTTAAGCACTTCCGTTACGCCCTCCTTTTCGGCAAGTTGTTTTACCAGCCGAGATAACATTTCCTCTGCTTGCTCGTTTATGTCGGCAAGGTAATCGTTCAGCTTGCCGGTAGTCAGCAGCTCGGCATACAAACCAACTTTGTGCTTGCGGATATACCGCAGGTGTCGTTGTCCACAGATGCCGATAGGCCTGCCTTCCGGCTCGTCCTCTCCGGCAATCAGATAGTAGTCCCCGACAAGCTCATACTGCAAGCCTGTCCTTTCGTCTGTGATGAATTTTTCCATTGTGTATTCCTCCAAATAAAGATTTTCACTTCAAAATCCGTTCCGTTGTCACCAAACAATGTGTTTTTGAGTTTTGTCCTTATCTGGTTTCACTCATGTTCTTATATCCTACAAACCGTATATTCAAATACACCATTGCCCATTTTCTGACGTTGCTGTCCTGGAAGTTCTATATATGCAGTTGCATTTGCTGGAATTTTGACCCAAATTTTTTTCTGATCATTCTCTATCCGCCATTTAACTGCGATTGTTCCATAGACAGAATCATAATTTCCTTCTACATAGGATAATCCAAAGCCAAAGTCTGGTTTGATCAGTATTTCTTTATAACCTGGTGCCAGTTTCTGAATACCAAGCAGATTGCGATACATCCAGTCTCCAATGCAGCCAAATGCATAATGGTTATAAGAAGTGATAGTTCTTGTTCCATCTTCCAAAACCGCATTCCAGCGTTCCCAGATGGTTGTGGCATTATGTTCAATTTCATACAACCATGAGGGATACTGATTCTGGAACAGAATTGTTTTTGCAGTATCATGCAATCCGTTATCTGTCAGTACATCCATCAAAAATTTGATAGACATAAATCCGGTATCCAGACATCCATGATTATCCTGGATCAGGCGATCAAGCTGTTTTGCCAGTAATGGCCGTTTTTTCTCACTGACCATATGCATAGCCAGTGCCATTACATATAAGCCCTGTACATCATTATCAATCTTTCCATTCGAATCCACATACTCTGCTTCAAAAGCTTCTCGGATATGCTGATTTAACAATGCATAATAATGTTCCATATCAGTATCTCCAAGAAGTCCTGCTACATGAGACATAATATCAGTAGAATTCGCATAAATAGCAGTTGCCACATGCTCTTTTGTAGTTGTAGCCGAACCGATCATATCTGATTCACCGTTTTCTTTACGGCAGCTTGGATACAACCAGTCTCCAAAATGGAAATTTGTATTCCAGAGATATTTCTGGCGAGCAATAGCTTTTGGATCATTCTTCTCAGATTCTTTTAGGTTTACACCCTCAGATGCCTCTTTTTCGACGTACTGCATCCATTTTTTCATTGCTTCGTAATTTTCTTCCAGAACACTCTTGTCTCCGTAAATCTGATACAGATACCACGGCATTGCAATCATGACATCCCCCCATCCTGCGGATGTGTGGGTTCCGAAACTCTGCAGCTGAATATCTTTATATCCCGGAGAATATGGAACGATGATTGGAATCAGACCGTCCTCAAACTGCTCTTCTCTCATGTTACACAGCCAACGTTTCATAAAGTTCAAGCAATCCTGATTAAAGCAGCAGGTTTCGCCATATACCCAGACATCACCCGTCCATCCGGCACGTTCACGCTGTGGACAGTCTGTCGGAATGGAAAGCAGGTTTCCTTTCTGGCTCCAGAGAATATTGCTTTGTAACTGATTTAATCTGACATCAGAAGTTTTAAATGTACCGGAAACAACACAGTCACTCCCTAATACACATGCAGTAAAGTTTTCTGCTTTTACCTCGCCTGGATAACCGCTGACACGTACATAGCGGAAACCATGGAATGTAAAGTTTGGCAAAAAAACTTCTTCAAAGTCGCCTTTTAATGTGTAAAAATCTGTCTGATCGCGATTAAATCCATCGATATAATTAGCAAAATTCCCGTCTTTATCCAGTTCTTCACTGTGCTCTAATTTTATCGTATCACCGGCTTGTCCTGAAACTTTCATTTCTACTACACCAACTAGATTCTGACCAAAATCCAAAATGGTGTCGCCCTGCGGGGAGATCAGAACCAACGGTTTCAGATGTTGAGTAATAATAATCGGTTCTGCACACACACCATGCAGTTTGTCATATCCCAGTTTTGACACATGGCACGGATGCAGCTCTTTTTCTGCAGCTTCTAATCTTGCGTCATAGTTGGCACCGACCATAATGTCCGCATATACATAAGGACTGGTGTAATACTGGAATGTTTCATCGCTGGCAATGGTCTGAGTCTCACCGTTTTCATAGACTACTTCCAATTGCAATAATGCAGCCAGTTCACTTCCATAATTTTCTCCAAAACCCAGCATACCAAACTTACCTTTGTACCATCCGTCTGCCAGCGTGATACTTACCTCGTTTGTTCCACCATGCAGATACTCTGTAATATCATACGTCTGGTATTCCAGATAAGTGTCATAAGCAGTAAACTCCGGTGCAAAACGCTGCGCAGTCGGAAGCATACCGTTAATTTTTAATTCATAGATACCAAGAGCTGTCACATAAGCTCTGCCTTTCCGAATCGGAGTTTTCTCAGATAGTACGAAGTTTTTTACAAATGTGTTACAAGCTTCCAGTTTACGATCTGGTTTAAAGTCAACATCTTTTCCATGCATCATATCCAGCAGAATCTGCCCCTGATTTACAGGATCCGTTTTGACAGAGTTTTCTGTCAATGGTTTCCGTCCAATCCACTGTGCTGTCCATTCTTTCTGGTCTAAAATTCCAGTTTCAAACGTATTTCCACGGCTATAAAGAATATTTCCACAATTGTTCTTTACCGCTACCTCATATGTATAAACGGTTTTACTTTCTAACTCTTTTCCGCCATATGTAATGTAGGTGCTTGTCTGATCTGTTACCCACTGGCTGTCCCATACATTCTGACCTTTCTCATCTGTGACACAGACACGGTATGCCGTCTGATAAATCTGATTCTGTTCTGTGTCGATCTGCCAGGAAAAATATGGCTTTCGGTCGTCAATTCCCATTGGATTTTTTAAGGAATTACATTTCACTTCTGAAAGTCTCATTGCTTGTCTCCTCTCAAGTTTGATACATTTTTCTATATTAAATGTATTATATAAAAATAAGATTTATAAAAAAATAATACAAACGAATCGTTTTGTACATTATCCTTATCTTTCTGGGAAAACACCGATGCTATGACATCCAAAATTTTCAAAATCCTCCTTAACAACAAAAAAGAATCTGCCCGAACTGGACAGATTCTTTTTGAACATGTATTTAGTTATACTTATAGAATCCTTCTCCAGATGCAACACCTTTCTTACCTGCATCGATAAATTCTTTCAGACGAGTGGCAATCTTGCCCGGTAATGTCTCTGGATTCTTTGCCTCTGGATTCATCATTACGATATTGTAAGCGGTATCCAGTCCGACAATATCCAGAATACGGAACGGTCCAAGTGGTGCTCCAGTTCCAAGCATCCAGGTCAGATCGATAGTTTGCGGATCGGTTACGTCGTTTGCATATAAGGCCTGTCCGGCATTCAGGAACGGAACCAGCAGAGAATTCAAGATATATCCCGGCTGCTCTTTTTTCAGCTGTAACGGAATCATTCCGATTTCTTTTGCAAATGCAACTACTTCGTCATAGTATTTCTGAGCCGTTCCCGGATGTCCCATGATTTCAGCTGTATTGTTTTTCCAGATTTCGTTTGCAAAATGAAGCGCCAGATATTTTTCCGGTCTGCCTGTATAAGATGCAAACGTACTCGGGAGCATTGTGGAAGAATTGGTTACCACCACTGTTTTCTCCGGAAGTAATGGAGCCATTGCCTGATAAAACTCAATTTTGGCTTTCGGATCCTCGGACAGTGACTCGATGACCAGATCTGCATCTGCCATGGCTTTTGCCATATCCAGTTCATAAATCAGCCCCTCATATGCCTTATCAGCCTGCTCTTTTAATGCATCGATCTTCTCCGGTGTCAGAGATGCAAAATCATCCACCAGACCACGCGGATACAGTTTTGTATCAGTACCGATCAGTACTTTTGTTGCTTCCAGATCTTTTTTATATGTTTCATGCCAACGCTCAAATTTTGGTTTTGCACGGCCAATAGACCCTTCGCTGCGCAGCCACACTGTAACATCAAAACCTTTGTATGCGACCTGATAAGCGATCTGACTTCCAAGTACTCCGCCGCCGACAACAACCACTTTTTTAAATCCCATAACATTACTCCATATGACAATATTCCGTCATACTTTTTCCTTTCCAGTAAATTTGTCTGTGCCAGTTCTTTTTTTTAATACAATCTGTTTTCGTGAAATATATGTACAGAAACAGATTGTATTTTTTTAAGAACAATCATGCAACTGCGCTTATTATACAGACAATTTTTCGGAAATGCAATAGGTTTTCCATTAATTAATTATTTAACACTAACATTATTTTTTTGACAGGCTACAGTGTTTCTTTTGCCTCCGGATTGCGGGCATATTCCTGACGCTGCTCATCACCCCAGATCGCATGTTCGTTCTTTTCGTTGGTACGGATCTTTGTTGCTGTACGCAATTCGTAGCTGAAAATTTTTCCATCACCGACATTTCCGGTATAAGCAGTTTTCTGGATGATATCAATTACCTTCTCTTCCCATTTTTCGGAAGAAACCACAATCTCCAGTTTGATCTTCGGCAGCAGATTAATCTCTACCTCGGAACCACGGACATAACGCTTTAATCCACGCTGGGTACCACAGCCCATGACCTGTGAAACTGTAATACCATTGACATGAATGCCATTTAAGGCCTCTTTGACGTCTTCAAATTTTTCTTCATTTATGATTGCTTCTACTTTGATTAACATAAATATCTCCTTATATTTCGTCCTGTTTTAGTATGTATAAACTTTTTCTGGACACCGAATATTTCATTTTTCACATCAATAGATATTAATCCCAACCGTTGAAGGACGGATAAGCTTTCTCACCATGCTCGGATAGATCCAGACCAACGGTTTCAGCACGGTCATCCACACGGATTTTAGTAAAGATACGCACGATTCCGATACAAACCAGTGTTCCGACTACTGCGATCGCAATGGTAATACCGATACCTGCCAGCTGTGCCAGAAACAGATGTATATCACCAAATACCAGACCATCCCAGCGTGCAGCACTGTTGATAGAGGATTTTCCAAATAATCCGGTTGCGATACCGCCCCAGATACCACCGATACCATGGCAGCCGAAGGCATCCAGCGCATCATCGATTTTCAGTTTCTGTTTGATCAATTTGACACCAAAGAAGCAGATCGGGCTGACCAACGCTCCAATGATAAAGGCTGACCAGATCGGTACGAAACCTGCCCCTGGTGTAATGGCTACCAAACCGACAACCAGACCAGTGGATGCACCAACCAGTGTCGGTTTCTTATCCATGATCACATCCAGAAGCATCCAGGATAGCAATGCCACTCCAGCGGAAATCGCACTTGTCATAAACGCGTGTGCGGCAAGGCCGTCGGCTTTTAAGGCACTTCCGGCATTGAATCCAAACCATCCGAACCACAACATGGAAGCACCAAGAACAACGAAGGGAATGTTATGTACACGATAGGCAACTTTATTATATCCTTTTCTGCGTCCAAGTAAAATAGCCAATGTCAAAGCTGTGATACCGGAACTGATATGAACAACGTTTCCACCTGCAAAATCAACGGAACCGATGGTTGCCAGCAGTCCGCCTTTGCCCCATACCATATGAGCCAATGGATAATATACAACCACAGACCATAAAGCAATAAAGAAAAATAATGCTTTAAATTTCATTCGACCAACAAGAGATCCTGTGATCAGAGCCGGTGTGATAATGGCGAACATCATCTGGAAAGCGATGTATACCAAGTGCGGAATACTGTCTGCATAAGGTCCGGCCTCTGACATGTTAATGCCATGTAAGAATGCCCAGCGGAAGTCTCCGATAATGCCTCCGTAATTGCCGCCGAAAGCAAGGGAATAGCCAAAAGCCACCCACATTACAACGGCCAGACCCATGATGGATACACATGCCATCATTGTGTTTACTACATTTTTTCTGCGGACCAGTCCTCCATAAAAGAACGCCAGACCCGGTGTCATAAAAAATACCAGTGCCGAGCAGATCATCATAAAAGCGGTATCTCCTGTGTTCATTTTCAAAATCCTCCTTAACAACCGGGAAATGCGACTCAATTCATTTTCCCTATTTCAGCTCTTTGTGTTACCGGGTATTTTTCTGTAACACAAAAAGACGCCCGGATGAATTTCATCCAGACGTCTTTGTCTTTCTGCGTCTGATTCTAGCATAACAAAATTGTAATTGCAACACTTTTTTGTGCTCCAGTTCACTTGTCACATGTATCTTAGGTAAAGATCATGCTTGCATGAGGAGTTACCTAAATACATAGTGACAAAGGGAGCGCCGTTTTATGAGCAAAAATAGCTGTATAACAGCGGAGAAGCCCAGAATGGGCGTTTTGCGAATGGCGCGTGTGAACTGAATCATTGCATCGTGGAAATAATCAGTAATTCTACCGCAAGCTGGTCTCCCATTTGACCGGTTTTGATATTCTCCTCCGTTTGTACACACTCCCGCATAATTTCTTCCAGTCTCAGGCTATCAAAAGCCCGGGCCTGCCCGGTATATTTGCGCACGGCAAATTCCGGTACACCGACCTTGGAAGCCATGCTCTTATAATCAAATCCGCCGCCGGCCATCTCACGCAGCTGCATCAGGATCTGGAAATGGCGGGTGATCAGAAAAAGGATGCGCATGGCAGGTTCTTTCAGCATCAGAAGGTCATAATACAGATCCAGTGCTTTTTTTTTCTCTTTGCGTCCGATGGCATCCACCATATCAAAAATCTTGCCACTGATCTGATTGGCACAGATAGCCTCCACGTCTTCTGCCTCGATCACTTCTTTTTCCATGGTATAGCAAAGCAGTTTTTCCAGTTCCTGGGTGATCAGTTCCATATCGTTACCTGTCTTACTCAAAAACAGTTCCATAACCGAACGGGTGATCCTTTTATTTTCTTTTTTCAGTGTTCCGAGAATCCACTGCATCAGAACGGCGTCTGTCTGGCGTTTGAATTCTACCACGCTGCCATACTTTTTGACCTGCTTGTACATTTTTCCGCGCTTGTCCACATCTTCTTCTGCGAAAATAAAATAGGACGTTTCCGGAAGTTCTCCCATGTATGCAGCCAGTTCTTCCGTGCTTTTTTTGAAAAATCCGCTGTTTTCCACCAGAATAACACGGCGTTCTGCAAAAAATGGCAATGTTTCGGCCAGATCGATCAGCGCCTCCGGGCGAATATCTTTTCCGGAAAATACCGAAGTATTCATGGTATCACCTTCCACGGATAACGCATTTTTCAAGCGTGTTTTATACTGCTGTACCAGATATGGCTCTTCGCCGTATAATAAATAACAATGTTTAAAATTTCCTGTTTTTAAATCTTCCTGTAATGTTTTCATATTTCAAAGTATAATATGAATCCCCAAAAAACACAAGGCGGGAAAGAAAAACTCTCCCGCCATATGTATGCATGTGTTACAATTTATACACATCATTTGTAAAATGCCCCATCAGGCTTTTTGCAAATGTGCCGTTGTACATCAGCCACCAAGTTCCACCATACGGTGAATACATCTTCCGGCACCTTCCATGATATCCGCCGGCAATGCAATCTCTTCACCACCACAGCCTTTCAGGCAATTATAAATGTCCATCAGTGTAGTGACCTTCATATTCATGCAGGTAAGCTGCACCGTCAGTGGATAAAACTGCTTATCCGGGCAGTCAAACTGTAAATGCTCTACGATACTGTTCTCTGTTCCGATAATAAATTCTTTGCACTCGGAATTCTTCGCATAGTTCATGATACCAGTAGTAGAACCAACATAATCTGCCTGGGCGACCACTTCTTGACGACACTCCGGATGCACCAGAAGCAATGCGTTCGGATGAAGCTCTTTTGCTTTTCTGACATGTTCCGGTGTTACGATCATATGGCGTGGACATCCTCCGGTATAAAAGGCAAATTCTTTCTCCGGAATCTGTTCTGCCACATAATGACCCAGGTTTGGATCTGGGACAAAAAGGATTTTATCTGCATCAAGCTTTTTACAGATTTCCACAGCTGAGGATGAAGTGACACATACATCACACTCAGTCTTTAATTCAGATGTTGTATTGATATAGGCAACCACTGCATGATCCGGGTATTTCTGTTTTAATGCGCGCAGAAACTCCAGATCCAGCTGTTCTGCCATCGGACATCCGGCAATCGGATTTGCCAGCCATACACGTTTCTGCGGGCTTAATACTTTGCATGTTTCCGCCATAAAACGGACACCGCACATAATCACATTTTTGCACCTGCTTTTGGAAGCCTGCACACTGAGACCATAAGAATCTCCCATATAATCAGCAACTTCCAGAATATCCTGACTCTGGTATGCATGTGCCAGAATACAGACATCCTGTTCCTTTTTCATTCGCATGATCTCCTGCTGAATTTCTGCTATTGTCATTTTATTTTCTCACTTTCTTTTTTTGCAAATCTTCTCAAACTCACGGTACGCTGCACATTTTACACTGTAATCTAATATTGTATGTAAATGTCAGACGGAAAGGTATCATTTGTTTACGCTTCCACCGGATGAAGATTTTTCATGGAAATATCCAGAATTGGTGCAGAATGAGTCAGTGCACCGCTGGATACAAAATCAACACCGATCTCACAGATTTTTGCAATATTCTCCTTGGTGATATTGCCGGAACACTCTGTCTGGGCACGACCGTCAATGAGCTGTACCGCTTCTTTCATCATATCCGGAGTCATATTATCCAACATAATGATGTCCGCACCGGCATCCACTGCTTCTTTCACCTGTTCCAGTGTCTCTACTTCAATCTCAATCTTGCGGACAAAAGGTGCATATGCTTTTGCCATTTGAACTGCTTTTGTGATGCTGCCTGCTGCTCCGATGTGATTATCCTTTAACAACACACCGTCAGACAGATTATAACGGTGATTACATCCACCACCGATACGGACAGCATATTTTTCAAAAATACGGCAGTTTGGTGTTGTCTTTCGTGTATCCAACAGCGTCACATGGCTGCCTTTCAGCAGATCTGCCACCTGTCTCGTATAAGTTGCAATACCACTCATGCGCTGCAGATAATTCAATGCTACACGTTCACCGGAAAGCAGTACACGGATATCGCCATGTACAGTGGCCATCCGCTGCCCACATGTTACAACATCTCCATCTTTGCAATAAAAGGTAACCACCGTTTTCTCATCCAGCAGTTCAAAAACTCTTGCATACACATCAAGTCCTGCGATCACGCCGTCCTCTTTTGCGATCAGCTCCACTTCGCCCATCTGCACCGTCGGCATAACGGCATTGGTGGATACATCTTCACTGGTAATATCTTCCTGTAATGCAAGGCGGATCAGATTGTCCGCCTGCAGTTTCATCGTTATATCATTCATGGCTGTTCTTTACCCTCTCTATTTCATTTCGTACTGCGGCATGATATTCTGACAGAATCTGCTCCCGATCCTCATACTGTCGTATATCCACCTGTGTACACCGGAATTCTGTTTTTGTGCCAAACAGAATATCATCTGCTGCTCTTCTGGCAAATACCAGTGATTCCAACAGTGAATTACTTGCCAGACGGTTTTTTCCATGGACACCGTTACAGCTTGTCTCACCACAGGCATACAGTCTCTTCATGGAAGTACGGCTTCCAAGATCCACTTTGATACCGCCCATAAAATAATGCTGTGCTGGAACGACCGGAACCGGCTCCTTACAAGGATCATATCCTTCCTCCAGACATTGCTGATAAATATTCGGGAAGTGACTTAAAATCACATCTTTGCCAAGAGGACGCATATCCTCCCAGACACAGTCGGAACCTTCTTTTTCCATCTGAGCAAAAATTGCCTGACTGACTTTGTCTCTCGGCTGCAGTTCATCTGTGAAACGCTGTCCGTTTTTATCCAACAACAGCGCACCTTCTCCACGGACTGATTCAGATACAAGAAATCTTCGTCCCGGTTTTTGGGAATACAGTGTAGTCGGATGAATCTGTATGTAATCCATATGTTCCAGCTGAATCTGATGTTTCAGAGCAATTCCAAGTGCATCACCGGAAATGTGCGGAAAATTTGTGGAATTCTGATATAATCCGCCGAGTCCGCCACAGGCCAGAACCACATGTTCTGCATACACAGGATATACATTGTTTTCCGTATCCATGATGATGATACCACCGCAGACATTGTCTTTTTCAATCAGATCCACCATGGTCATATATTCACAGATTTCAATATTTTCTTTTGTTTTTGCTTCATTAAGCAAGGTCTGGGTGATCTGTTTTCCGGTAATATCTTCATGGAACAGAATACGCGGCTGTGAGTGGGCAGCCTCTCTGGTAAACATCAGATTACCAGTCTCATCTCTGGTAAAATCCACCTTTCTCTCCACCAGATCACGAATGATACTGTTGGAACTGCGGATCATCAGATCTACGGCACGGGCATTGTTTTCATAATGTCCGGCACGCATGGTGTCCTCAAAATAGTTCTGATAATCATCTTCTCCTCGAAGCATGCAGATACCACCCTGCGCCAGGAAGGAATCCGATTGATCTGCCTCCTGTTTTGTAATTAATAATATTCGTTTCCGTTCCGGAAGATTTAAAGCACAGTATAAACCGGCTGCGCCGGTACCTACAATAATGACGTCATAATATTCTTTCATAGTATTTTTCCTCTTTTTAATGCTTCCGCCATTATACTATCATAGTTTACACCTGTCAAGACAGCTGTTTTTCTATTGTCTAATCTGCCACTGACCTTTCCGGTACAGAATCGAAATCTGTCCGCAGTCTTTTGTACAATAAATATCACAACCTTCCTTTTCCAAGCGTTCCAATGCCTCTTGGGAAGGATGATGATAACGGTTATGAGCACTGCTGGAAATAAAAGCTGCTTTTGGATGGATGTAATTCAGAAACTCCTCACAGCTGGAGAAACGGGAACCATGGTGCGCCACTTTCAATGCTGTGACCGGATGCAGACGTTGTCGCTTTAATAATAGTTTTTCCTGTTCTTCCCCAAGATCTCCGGTAAACAGCATCGAAAATGCATGACTTCTCAATTCCCATACCTGTGAGAGACCGTTGCAATCAGCAGCTGTCTCATCGGCATCCGGATACAGGCACTGCAATGTCATTTCTTTCAGATGCAATGTATCTCCTGTGTCTACATAAGAAACACTGGTTCCTTGTTTCTTTGCCAGTTCCGCCAGTTTCTGGCAGGAAGAATCTTCTGACAACGCTTTTGCAAGTAACAACCGATGTACCGGATAACCCTGCTCCAGCAGTTCCTCAAGTCCGGAAATGTGATCCGCATCCGGATGGGTAACAATCCATACATCCACAGCATTTACACGGTGATATTTCAGGAATGGCAGCATACGGTAAGTTCCCACTGCGGCTTCTGAACTGCTTCCACCATCGATCCATATATGACCACCATGTCCATCTGTCAGAAAGATGCCATCTCCCTGTCCGACATCAAGTAGAAAGATACCCGGCGTTTCTGCCGGATGCACCAGAAGGGTTGCCGCCAGAAAGATGCCAAGAATGCCATAAGTAAGTCCTTTCAGGGACAGCCAACGCATATTTTTATTATGGGCAAACAGTTTCCGATACAGTTTCCACAGACAAAAAAACGCCAGAACGATATAGTAGGTGATGATCCAGAATGGTTCCGGCTGACCGGTGAGCAGCAGATTCCCCGGAAACAGGCGAAGGATACGCATCCCGGCATCATACAGATTTAAAATTGCATGACATGTCACCAGTATCCAGCCGGCGATTCCCGGCATCCATACATAGATCAATGCAGCTATAAGGCCTCCTCCCAACAGCCAGCTGCTGAAAGGGAGAATCAGCAGATTCAGAAACATGGCATAAAGAGGTACTTCGTAATAGAACCAGGCAGTCATTGGCAGAAGCCATAGCTGCAGCCACAGACTAAAGCGTAAATTTTTTTTCAAATCTGTCAGCCGGTTTCTGAGGCTATTTTTTATCCACGCATTGATAGATTTCCGATTCCCCTCATGGTCTGTACGTTTTTCATCTTCTTGTTCCGGAAACAATCTGCTGTACTGAACAATGGCCAGCATTGCCGTAAAAGAAAAAAGAAAACCTGTCTGGTACAGTGTCAATGGGTTGGTGATCAGCAGAAGAATTGCTGCCAGTGCAAGTCCATGGGCTCCATCATAAGTCCGTCCGAAAATCTGTGCCCCCATCATGCACAAATACATGACAATCGCTCTTTGCGCAGGAATCCCAAAACCGCTCATATAAGAAAAGCAAAGAATGCAAAATGTACTGACTGCAGCTGAACAGGGATAAGATCTACGTAGGAATCGTAAAAATCGATAGACGCTGAAGCCGAGAATCGAGATATGCAGACCGGAGACAGACAACAGATGGGATATCCCTGCCTCCTGATATTGCTGTTTGATTTCCGGATCCAGCAAAGACTTTGTCCCGGCTGCCAGAGTACATAAAATACCCGCATCCCGTTGATTCATCTGTTCCGTGTAAATTTGAACGATATGTTTTTGCAGACGATATAACTGTTCACGGCACAACAGAGCGGGAATTTTTTTTATTTGTATCGCATCCTCTCCGTTTTCTACTCTGAGGCGGCAGAGGATATTTTGCTGTTGGTAATAGTCAGCAAAATCAAAATTGCCATCATTACGTGCAGGAGAAAAGCATTGTACCTTGCCGGTAATCTTGATTTTGGCACCAATTGGAATTACATCCGTTTCATTCGAAAAAATAATATGCCCGAGAAACACGGGTGTTTGATCTGTATTCAGATAGGTTTGTTTCAGATGATATAGATAAGAATCAGATTTGATTTCTTTGCCGGTTACAGTTCCGCAAAGTGTAACCTGTGCAGTGGACGAAATGATTTTCTGACGTCCGGTATAGGATGTCAGATGCTGCCGGGTGATACCGGCTCCCAGCAGACAAAAACCTGTCACTAAAAACAGCATGACAATTTGTTCACGTGAGGGATGCTTTTTGTACAACCCTGCTGCACAGGCAAATAATAACAGAACCGCCGGAAAAACATGCTGTACCGAAGGATGTTCTCCGGCCAACAGAATTCCGGCGGTCAATGCGGCTGCTAACAGGCAGATATGATGCTTATTCTCCAGTATCAAGCAATCCCTCCTTCTCCTGTTTCTGCACAACCTCTACGTCGTCTCCATCCTCAATGACAAGATCCAGATTTTTCTTATAATATTCACCGAGGGACATTTTATCCCGGTAGGTAATATCTGTCTTGCCATTTACGGCGATCTGTACTGTATTAATGGTATCAAGTTCCGTCAGAGAATCTACGATGGAATAGATGATCACATCTTCTTTGATTTCAAAATTCTGGGTCAGAAATCCATCATCCAGATTGACCAGGCAGGCTCCATTCATAACAGAGACACTGACCAGCTGTGTTGTATCCGGGATAGCAGAACGGGCATTGGATGATTTCGGACCATCCAGCAGCCGTTCCATGATCAATTTTTCAATGGACGTATTGCCGGAATAATATACATGCTGAGTTTCCCTTACCAGTCCGTCTCCGGTAGCAGACGCAAAATACAATGTCAGATTTGCTTCCTGGATATTGTTAATCTGTTCTCCCGGATTTTCCACAAAGGAATCATTAGTCAAAATGCCGACTTCTACTCCATTTGCATCAGTCAGCGGAAGATTATCCACATAGATCGACACACCATCGATATCATGGATCTGCATCATATTATGCACCACTGCCCCACGACAGAGCACTTCTTCCGGTGCCGGAATATCACCATATGCCTTATTAAAATACAAATACAGCTGGTGATCGGTATATTCATATCGTGCAATTTTTACATTATCCGGAAAAATCTTCTGATATTCTACATCATCACTGTCCTCAGACATACGGGCGATATATTCCTTGATCAGTGCATCCGTATCCGTAGATTCAGGATCATAAGGTTTGCTCACAATTTTCTCTCGCTGTTTGTTCAGATAAAACAGCGCATATCCGGTATTTTCCGATTTGTATTTTCCACAACCTGCGGCAATGCCGGAAAACAGAAACAGAAATACCAAAAGCAGAATAGCTGTTATATTTAATCGTTTCATTTTTAATGCCTTTCATGACGGGCAGAACAAAGAACACTTTCTGCCGGTTCTTTGTTCCGTAAGATATGTGTCTGTGGTATCAACTGATGTAAGTCAGAGGAATCCGTACGGTAAACGTGGTTCCCTCACCTTCCATACTATGTACTTTGATGGCACCGCGGTGCATGATGATGGCATTCCTTGCAATAGCAAGACCAAGACCGGTTCCGCCGATTTCCCTGGAATGTGATTTGTCCACACGGTAAAATCGTTCAAAAATCCTGTTCTGTGCTTCTTTTGGAATTCCGATGCCATTATCCTCCACCGTTACAAAAAAGTTCTGATGATCTGCATTCAGTGAAACATGCACCCATCCATCCGGGTTGTTATATTTGATCGCATTTTCAATCAGATTGGTCAGGGCAAGGGTGAGTTTGACTTCATCCACTTCCGCCACTACCGGCCGGAAACTCTCCATAATAAGTTCCACGTTCTGTTTCTGTGCAATTGGACGCAGACGTTTCATGATCCGCTCCAGCAGTTCATTGATCTGAACGCTTGTAATATTGATATTTCCGGCAGATTTATCCATTTTTACCAACGAAAGCAGATCATTGATGATTTTATTCTCACGGTCAATCTCTGCACCAATATCTGTCATAAATTCCCGATAAAGTTCTACCGGAATATCCTCCTGTCCCATCAGGGAGTCTGCAAGGACTTTCATGGAAGTCAATGGTGTCTTCAATTCGTGGGACACGTTAGATACAAACTCCTGGCGACTCTCATCCAATGTCTGCAGACGTCGCAGCATCTCGTCACAGGCTGCAGACATCGTCTCCGTTTCAGAATATGAATTAACACTGATAAAATCGGCTTCATATCCGTCCTGTACATCTTTTATGGACTTTGTCAGACGACGGAACGGACGCACAAAAGCAGTAGAAACTGCAAATCCGGCGATGACAACAATGACTGCGACCAGAAACTGGATCATCAGGGCATATTGTTTCAAAATAGCAAGGGTGGCAGCAATACTGTCGGTGGAGACACTGACCAACATTACACCGATCACATTTTTCCCGGATTCATCATGCATGGGAAACGTCATCTCAATGTAATGGTTATCTGCATCATATTTCTGCACAGTCTCGCCATTGTATGCCTGCATGACTTCTTCTGAAAGAATTGTTTTCTGCTCGTCCAGTGCATAAGTGTCTTTTACTATGGTAAAAGAACTGTCAATAAGCATCACACGACCATCATAAATAGTTGACAGCTGATCTAATTGTGTTGTGATATTTTTGGAAGAAGTATCCTGCAGATAGTTATTTGCCACAATCTGGCTGGCAAGCAGCTTTGCCTGACTGGTAATATCTACGGTACGGGTATTGACGGCCCGTTTTTCATAGACCGACAGAATACCTGTACGCAGTAAAAATGTCGGAGCGATTCCGAACAAAATAATTAATAGAAAAATGCGAAATTTCAGACTTTTCAAATATGCGATCATTGCTTTCAATTCCATTACCTCTGCTTGTCAGAATGATAATAGTAACCTACCCCCCATTTTGTGTGAACATACTTCGGCTCACTTGGGTTTGCTTCTACTTTTTCACGCAGACGACGCACATGTACATCCACCGTGCGGAAATCTCCCGGGTACTCATATCCCCAGACAAGGTTAAGCAGACGTTCCCTGCTGTAAACTTTTTCCGGTGTCTTTACCATCAATTCCATCAGGTCAAATTCCTTTGCGGTCAGCTTGATTTCACGTCCCTGGATAAACAATCGTCTGCTCTCACAGTCCAGACGTACATCACCATCCACGATCACATTTGGATTTTTCTCCATTTCCTTGCGGGAAGTCCGGCGCATGATCGCTTTGATCCGGGCCTTTACCTCCAGAATGTTGAATGGTTTTGTTATGTAATCGTCGGCACCATACTCCAGGCCAAGGATTTTGTCCATATCATCGCCTTTTGCCGTCAGCATGACGATGGGAACATTGGAAAATTCACGAATCTGCTGGCATACCTGAAATCCATCTAGTTTTGGAAGCATAATATCCAGTAAAATAATATCATATTGTTTATTATGTGCCATTTCCAGAGCTTCTTCTCCGTCATACGCACAATCCACTTCCATACCGTCCTGTTCCAGACTGAACCGGATTCCTTTTACGATTAATTTTTCATCATCTACCACCAGCACTTTTTTCGCCATTTCGTCACCTCATTGAACACTTATGTTATCTTTTATTTTGTCATAGGTTCCCTGTTTGATACCATCTACATTCATGATATCTTCTTTATTTTGAAAGGAACCATGTTTTTCTCTGTACGCAATGATATCTTCTGCCCGGGTCTGTCCAATCCCTTTCAGAGTCATCAGCATGTCAACGGTCGCCGTATTGATATTAACGGTTGCGTCTGTCGCTTCCTTACTATCTGTCGCTGTCGTCTGTCCGGATGCTTCTGCCACAGCATCCTCTCCTATATAGGGGATATGCAGTTTCTGACCATCCGTCAGCACTTCAGCCAGATTGACAGCATCAGACCGGGCATTTTCCAGCAGGCCACCCGCCATGGCAACTGCTTCGTATGCACGGCTCTGTGCTGAAAGTTCATAAACTCCGGGCTGGCAGACAGCTCCGCAGACATAGACAAACACCGTCTTTCCGGTGTCGTCTGCTTCCGGATATTCAGAATCCTTTATTTCCGAAGATGCATTTTCTTCTGATTCTTCCTGTTTTACATTCTCCGACTCAGATTTTAAAACAGGAATCTCGCCGGATACTTCTTCGGTTACTGATTCTTCCGTTCCCAACAGAATATCCTGCGGATCTGTCCGGCAGCCGGAAAATGTTCCCAACAGCAATATCACAGAGCATACAACCAACAATTGTCTCATATAAAATCTCCTTTACTCTGAAAAGCAAAGGATTTCTCAAATACCTGTAACAATTTTATCAAATATCGCAAATATTACAAGTCCTGTTTTTATTTTGCACACTGATTGTACAGAACCAGCAGTTTTTCAACTTTTTCATAGTAGATTTTAGAAAAATTCACGTTCGCTCCCATTGAAAAAGGATTACCCCAGCGACAGCCACTGCCATTCCAATCAGTTTCTGCACAGACCAGTCTGCTTTTTCTGTCCCAAACAAACCGAACAGCTCAATGACATAGGCACTGATCATCTGTGCGATAACAATAAAAAGAACCGCCTGTGCAGGCCCGAGCGTATGCATGCTTTTAACTACCGTCAGGGTAATAAAAGCACCTATGATACCTCCGATTAATACATATTTGGGTTGAACTTTCCAGAGCGCAGCAAATGAACTGCGATCCGTGATGCCCCAGGCAACCAGACAGACAGCCAGTGCCGTAAACTGTACCCAGCTATTTGCCACCCAGAGACTACTCTGCTTTGTCACATCTGTGTTGAAGACTCCCTGAACGCTCATCAGTATTCCTGATAAAATTGCAATTAAAATTCCGATCATAATTTCATTTCCTTTTTGCATTGAATATTTGCATAATTTTTTTGTAAACAGCAGGATAGGAAAAATAACAACCCTATTTTTTCTTCATACTGCAAATTATGCATGTATATATCAGAATGCCACAAAAGATTTCTTTTATACCGGAATTGTTATCCAAAAACAGAATTATTTCGGTCTGTATTTTCTGTCAAAAACAGACAGCTATGCTTTCAAATAGAAAACACAACTGTCTGCTGAAATCATCTTCAAGACGGACAATCTTTCGATTTTTAACCGACTGATAGAAGGATTAGAAGGTTGCAAGTACCTCGTCTAATTTTGTAACCATCTCATCCACATGTTCTTTTTCAATTACCAATGGTGGGACAAAACGAACTACGTTGGAACCTGCCGTAATGATGATCAGACCTTTCTCCAGTGCTTTTGCAGCAACTTGTCCTACCGGTATTTCCATTTCCAGTCCCTGCATAAGTCCCATACCGCGACGATCTGTGATAAAGTCATATTTCGCAGCCAGTTCATCCAGTTTCTGCACCAGATACGGTGTAATCTCATGTACATGATTTATAATCTGATCCTTCTCGAAAATATCAAATACTGTGCTGACTGCAGCTCCTACAAACGGATTTCCACCATAAGTTGTTCCGTGATCACCGGGTGCCAGAGATTTATCTGCCACCTTCTGAGTCATAAGAAATGCACCCACCGGCACACCACAGCCAAGTGCTTTTGCAACAGTCATAATATCCGGTTTCACACCATAATTCTGCCATGCAAACATTGCACCGGTACGTCCCATACCACATTGAATTTCATCCAGGATCAGTAAAATGTCTTTCTCGTCGCAAAGAGCACGTACGCCTTTTAAGAACTCTGGGTCAGCTGGATAAATGCCACCTTCGCCCTGTACCGTTTCCATAATAATGGCACAGGTTTTATCTGTGATCTGTGCTTTTACGCTTTCCAGATTGTTGTACTCAGCAAAACGAATTCCCGGAATCAGTGGTTCAAAAGGTTCCTGATAATGTTTTGTTCCGGTTACGGATAATGCACCAAGACTTCTGCCATGGAAAGAATGCTGCATTGCGATCACTTCGTGACCTGCATGTCCATCTCTGCTGTAGGCATATTTTTTTGCTGCTTTTAATGCACCTTCGATTGCTTCCGTACCACTGTTTGTAAAGAAGATACGATCCATATCTGCGGCAGCAAGTGCTTTTTCAGCTGCTTCCATTGTCGGTACGTTATAATATAAATTAGAAGTATGCAATAATTTATCGACCTGATTTTTCAGTGCATCGTTGTATTCTTTTTTTCCATATCCAAAAGCACAGACAGCGATACCTGCTGCAAAATCAAGATATTTTTTTCCATCTGTATCATACAGATATACACCTTCCCCATGATCTAATACAACAGGGAAACGATTATATGTATGAAGCAGTGCCTGTTCCGCATGATCAATATAATTCTGTTTATTCATGGTCAAATTTTGCCTCCTCATCTCCAAGAATTGCCGTACCGATTCCTTTGTTTGTGAAAATTTCCAGTAACAGGCAATGAGCCATACGTCCATCTAAGATATGTACCCGGGAAACACCATTTTCCACTGCATGAATGCAATTATTTAATTTTGGAAGCATACCGCCAACTACATAACCGCTGTCGAGCAGGTTTTTTGCTTCCGAAACAGTCAGTTCAGAAATCAGTGTGGACGGATCTTTCGGGTCACGGTAAACACCTTCGATATCAGTTAAAAATGCAAGTTTTTCTGCATGAACTGCTGTTGCAATGGCGCAAGCTGCATCATCGGCATTGATATTGTATGTCTGATAATCATCATCCAAACCAATCGGGCAGACAATTGGCAGAAAATCTTTTTCCAGAAGATCAAATAAAATCTTCGGATCCACGGATTTTACATCGCCTACAAAACCGATATCCTGTCCCTGGGAATATTTTTTCTCAACCTTCAGCAAACCACCGTCTTTACCGCTGATGCTGACCGCCTGAACACCAAGTTTCTCTACCATGGATACCAGAGATTTTCCGACTTTTCCAAGTACCATCTCTGCGATTTCCATTGTCTCAGCATCTGTTTTTCTCAGACCGTTTACAAACTCCGGTTCCATTCCGGCTTTTGCCACCCATTTGCTGATCTCTTTTCCACCACCATGTACGATAATTGGTTTGAAACCAACCAGTTTCAGCAGTGTGACATCCTGGATAACACGTTGCTTTAATTCTTCATCGAGCATGGCACTTCCACCATACTTTACAACGATGATCCGGCGGTTAAAACGCTGGATATAGGGTAATGCCTCTATCAGCACCTCAGCCTTTGCCCGCAATGCTTCATATTTATCTTCCTTCATTTATCTGTCCTCCTGTAACAAATCACTTTTTTCTCTTATCTCTTGCAAACAAATTAATACCTATCGTTAAAATATACTTGCATTAAGAACGGTAATCCGCATTGATTTTTACATAATCATAGCTCAGATCACAGCCCCATGCCGTCCCCTGTGCATCACCCAGTTTCAAATCTGCGATTGCGGTTACTTCCGGCTCGGATAAAATCTTTGTGGCTTCTTCTTCACTGTAATCAAGTGCGACGCCATTCTCAATGAGTTTTATTTTTCCGCCTTTGCTCTCAAAATACAAATCTACTTTATCCGGATCAAATGCTGCTCCGGAATATCCCATGGCGCAAAGGATTCTTCCCCAGTTTGCATCATGTCCAAAAATCGCTGCTTTTGTCAGGCTGGAGCAGATTACAGATTTTGCAAGTACCTGCGCCTGTTCTTTTGTCTCTGCATTCACAACTGTTACTTCAAATAATGCAGTTGCACCTTCACCGTCTCCTGCCATCATTTTTGCCAGTGTTGTGTTTACAAAATTCAAAGCTTCACAGAATGCATCATAATCAGCACCTTTTTCTGTAATCTCCGGATTTTCTGCGAGACCATTTGCCATCAGAAGCAGTGTATCATTTGTGGATGTATCTCCGTCTACAGAAATCATATTAAAGGTATCTTTTACATTTGCAGAAAGTGCTTCCTGTAATAACTCTTTGGAAATCGCAAGGTCTGTTGTAACAAAGGCAAGCATCGTGCACATATTTGGATGAATCATTCCGGAACCTTTGCACATGCCACCGATCGTAACGGTTTTACCACCAATTTCAAATGTAACAGCAACTTCTTTTTCATGTGTATCTGTAGTCATGATCGCCTTTGCAGCTGCATTTCCTGCTTCCACACCGTCCGCAAGCTTTGGTGCCAATGCATCAACACCTGCCATAATACGATCGATCGGAAGCTGTTTGCCAATGACACCGGTAGATGCCACACAAACTGCACTCGCCGGGATTCCCAGTACTTTAGCTGCCTGATCGGCGGTCTTCTGACAATAATCCAATCCTTCCTGTCCGGTGCAGGCATTTGCAATACCTGCATTGACAACAACAGCCTGCGCATAGTCACTGTTTTTCACGATATCCCGATCCCAGAGTACCGGTGCTGCCTTTACAAGATTTGTCGTAAATGTTCCTGCCACACGACACGGTACCTGGCTGTAAATCATTGCCATATCAGTACGATTTTCATATTTGATTCCTGCCGCGGTACAAGCTGCCTGGAATCCTTTTGCCGCTGTCGCGCCACCTGTAATCTGTTTCATGATCCAATCCTCCTGTCAGATACATTTTCACATCGGTATCGTTGTATCTGCTGTTTTTTATTATTTGTTCTAAAATTTAATTTATCTTATTCATTGAATTTTGTAATATTCTCGTCATTCAATATAAAATCATAATAATTCACATCGTCTCTCATTTTCCAGCCTTCGTCCTGCCAGAAGTGATTGCCGAGTTCATTTTTCTTAAAAGCGATCAGATTTACTTTGTTGATCTGCTCACGCTGTAAGGCACGCATTGCCGCTGTTGCCATCTGCTTTCCAATGCCGTGGTTACGATAAGCCTCATTCACGCACACATGGTAAAAACAGCCGGTTCTGCCGTCATGTCCGCATAAAATCGCCCCTACCAGTTTGCCGTCCGCTTCTGCCACAATACTGGTAGTCGGATTCCGTTTCAGAAAACGCGCTGTCCCTTCTCTGGAATCATCAATGCTTCGGATTCCAAATCCTTTTATGGTCATCCACAGTGCATATACTTCATCATAATCTTTCATCGTCATCGGGCGAATCTTTATTTCCATAAAATCTTGTTTCCTTCCATACATATTTATAATTACGGGAACATCGGAACAAGATTCAATCCTTCGCTTTCATCCAGACCAAACAGCAGGTTCATATTCTGAACTGCCTGTCCCGCAGCACCTTTCACAAGATTATCAAGGGCCCCCATCATAACAACTCTTCCGGTACGCTCGTCAATCTTGAAATTAACATCCACATAGTTGCTGCCCTCTACCCATTTTGTCTCAGGCACAACATCTTTTTCCAGCACACGAACAAATTTCTCATTCGCATAATATTTATCATAAGCAGCTTTCACTTCTTCATAAGTAGGAAGGGATCCGTCAGCTTTCCTGTTTAAAGTGGCATACTCTGTTGCCAGAATACCACGGTTCATCGGAACAAGATGAGGTGTAAAGTTGATAACAATCTCTTTACCAGCTGCATAACCAAGCTGCTCCTCAATTTCCGGAGTATGACGATGCGTTGCCACACCATATGCTTTCATATTTTCATTTACTTCACAGAATAAATTTGCAACTTTTGCACCGCGACCAGCTCCGGAAGTACCGGATTTTGCATCAATGATCAGTGTATCCGGATCAATCAGACCTTCTTTTACAAGCGGATAAGCAGTTAAAATAGAACAGGTTGTATAACATCCCGGATTCGCCACCAGACGGGCATTTTTTACTTTATCACGGTTAATTTCACACAGACCATATACTGCTTCTTCAATAAACTGTGGACTCTTATGCTCAATCTTATACCATTTTTCATATGTAGCGATATCTTTGATACGGAAGTCCGCACTCAGATCTACAATCTTTGTTTTGGATAAAATCTCCTCTGTCAGAACAGATCCCAAAAACCCTTGCGGTGTTGCGGTAAAGATCACATCTACCTGTTCGCAAAGTGCTTCCATATTATCATCCAGACATGCTGCATCTACAATCTCAAACATATTGTGATATACAGATGCATATTTCTGGTCAATATAACTTCTGGATCCATACCAGACAATCTCAACTTCTTTATGTCCCATCAGAATACGTACAAGTTCTGCTCCTGCATAACCTGTTGCTCCGATAATACCTGCTTTAATCATTTGCAGCCTCCTTAATTTTGTCGAATGAACTGTTTCCTATAATAATACTTCTCATGCGATTCGTAAAGTATTGATTTTCAACTCTGTGTTTTTTATACATAAGGGTGTATATTTATACACTTATTCATTTTTTCATTCATTCTTGCCTTTTCTATGTATTTTTGTCCTGCATCAAATAATAACACAAGTTTTTTCAAAAGAAAAGGACTTTTTCCTTTTTTTGCCATTCTGTGCGCACTGAATAAAAAGATGTATTTTTATAAACAAAATATGTATAAATTTACACTTGCATTCTGAATCCGATTGTAGTATGATGAATCAGGTCGAAAGCAAAAGATATGTTTGTTTTCAGAAAAAATCAGAAGAAACGGTCTGCGACAGACCTGCTTAACGATAAGAAAGAAAGGATCTATTACAATGAAAGAAAAAGTTATTTTAGCATATTCCGGCGGACTTGATACAACAGCCATCATCCCTTGGTTAAAAGAAACATATGATTATGATGTAGTATGCTGCTGTATCGACTGCGGACAAGGCAAAGAGTTAGAAGGACTTGAGGAGCGTGCTCAGTACTCAGGTGCTGCTAAATTATATATCGAAGATATCTGTGATGAATTTGCAGAGGATTACATCCTTCCTTGTGTTCAGGCAGGTGCTGTATATGAAAACAAATATTTACTTGGTACTGCTATGGCTCGTCCGGGTATTGCAAAAAAATTAGTTGAGATTGCCAGAAAAGAAGGCGCTGTTGCTATCTGCCACGGTGCAACCGGAAAAGGAAATGATCAGATCCGTTTTGAGCTTTCTATCAAAGCACTGGCTCCGGATATCAAGATCATTGCTCCATGGCGTGATCCGAAGTGGACCATTGATTCCCGTGAAGGCGAAGTTGAATACTGTAAAGCACATGGCATTGATCTTCCGTTCGCTATGGATCAGAGCTACAGCCGTGACTGCAACTTATGGCACATCAGCCATGAAGGGCTGGAACTGGAGAATCCTGCCAATGAACCGAACTATGACCACCTTCTTGTATTAGGTGTTTCTCCGGAAAAAGCACCAGATGAACCGGAATACGTTACAATGACATTTGAGTCTGGCGTTCCGAAAACTGTAAACGGCAAAGAGATGAAAGTTGCTGATATCATCCGCGAGCTGAACCGTCTTGGCGGAAAACATGGTATCGGTATCATCGATATCGTTGAAAACCGTGTTGTTGGTATGAAGTCCCGTGGTGTATATGAGACTCCTGGCGGAACCATCTTACTTGAGGCTCAGAAACAGTTAGAGGAGCTGACGCTTGACCGTGCTACTATGGATACAAAGAAAGATATGGGTAACCGCATGGCCCAGATCGTATACGAAGGAAAATGGTTCACACCGCTTCGTGAAGCTGTTCAGGCATTTGTAGAGTCCACTCAGAAATATGTGACCGGTGAAGTTAAATTCAAACTTTATAAAGGAAACATCATCAAAGCCGGTACTACTTCCCCATACTCCTTATACAGTGAGTCTCTGGCAAGCTTTACAACTGGTGACCTTTACGATCATCACGATGCAGATGGATTCATTACATTATTCGGTCTGCCGTTAAAAGTTCGTGCAATGAGAATGCAGGAACTGGCAAAAGAAAACCAAAAATAAGTTTGTACTTTGCACAAACGATAACTTCTTGGACGACAGTTCAAAAATTTCCCCCGGTAACAGAATGTTCTTATCACTCTGCTGCCGGGGTTTTTATCTCAGATATTTCATGCCATGTTCAAATTCCAGGTTCAGTTTCAGATGAAATACAAACAATATTTTAGTTCGTACTCTGTTTTTCCTTTAATAAATAAATTCTGGATTCAAAATCCGTACATGGCTCTGCACCTTGCGGAACTTCTCCTGCACTCACATCCGTAGTGATCAATCCAAGGTTCATCAGTTCATCACCATAATGTTCTGTATTTGCCAGTTCATTCTCATACAGTTTATCCGGATCCAATCCCTGTAGTTTTACGCAGCTATATGGCAGATTTACACCATTCAGAACTCTGTAATAGCCCACAAGTGCTTTGCTTTTGTCTTCACTGACAACCATCCAGACCGTTTCATTTCCGTTAAACGGACTTTTCAATCTGTAAAATGTACCGAACTGAAGTAATTCACGATATTCCTTCATAAATTGGATCTGTGCTTTCACTTCTTCTATCTCTGCATCAGACAACTTATTCAAATCCAGTTCATAACCAAACGTTCCAAAATACGCAACATTTGCCCTTGTATGTAACGGTGCATTACGAAAAACCTGATGATTTGGTATTACAGATACATGGCTTCCCATGCTGCTGAGCGGATAACACATGGATGTCCCATATTGTATTTTCAACCGTTCTACAGCATCTGAATCGTCACTAACCCATCCCTGCGGTGCATAATAAAGCATTCCTGGATCAAAACGCCCTCCTCCGCTTGCGCAGGACTCAAAAAGCACGTCCGGGAACGCTGAAGTCAGACGTTCGTACAGATCATAAACGCCCAAAATATAGCGATGAAAAATTTCTCCCTGCTGATCCGCCGGATATGCGATACTGTAACATTCCGTAATGCTCCGGTTCATATCCCATTTTATATAGGATATATTTGACTCAGAAAGCAATTTTGCAATCATCCCATAAATATAATCCACAATTTCTTGTCTTGAAAAATCCAGTACATATTGATATCTTCCATGAGATACTCGCCGTCCCGGTGTCTGTAAGATCCAGTCTGGATGTTTTCTATACAGATCAGAATCTTTATTCACCATTTCCGGTTCAATCCAGAGACCAAATTTCATTCCAAGTTCTTCGATTCGATTTGCAAGTCCACTGATTCCATTTGGCAGTAACTCCATATTTGCAATCCAGTCTCCCAGTCCAGCGCGGTCATTTCTTCTGGCACCAAACCAGCCATCATCCAAAACGAATAATTCTACGCCACATTTCTTTGCTTTACTTGCAATTTCAACCAGACGTTCTTCTGTAAAATCAAAATAAGTAGCTTCCCAGTTATTGATCAGAATCGGTCTGCATCGATCCCTCCAGTAGCCTCTGGCCAGACGTCTTCCGTAAAGCTTATGAAATGTCTGACTCATTCCATTTAATCCGCTCTCTGAATAGACCATGACTGCTTCCGGAGTTTGGAACATTTCTCCAGCTTCCAGTTTCCAGTCAAATCCTTTCGGATTTATTCCCGCTGTTATTCTTGTTACATTGTGCGTGTCGACTTCCGCCTGAATACGGAAATTGCCACTGTAGATCAGACTGAATCCGATTGCTTCTCCCCGATATTCATTCGTATGTTTTCTCCGTAAAACCATAAATGGATTGTGTTCATGAGAAGAATTTCCGCGCCTGCTGTCAATTGCTGTGATTCCCTGTTCCAATGTTCTTTCTTTTATATAGCGTTCTCTCGCCCATGCTCCTGATAGCTGCATCCACACATAATCCTGATCTGGGAGATCCAGACTCAGACTCATTACATTTAACAGATGCACCGTTTCTGTTCCCGTATTTTTCACACAAACGCTCCGTGCAATTGCATTATACTCAGAAAAAACAGTATACAAAAGTTCCAGCAGAACTCCGGTCAATGCATCTTTCAAATAAACCCGAAGTGTCATTGCTTCTTCGTCTGATTCTGTATAAGTAGCCGGAAGCCCCTGTAATTTTACCTTTCCCGCTGTAATCTCATATCCTTCATACACAAATTCTGAGATTCGACTTCCATTTTTTTGCAATATTTCAATTGCAGGATGTCTGTAATCCGTTGTCCCGTATACCGGATATTCCTGCCTGATATGCTCCAGAGAAAAATTCCGGTCACCCTCATATATATACGAAGTCATGGGACGCTGACATTCTTCGACCAGATAAGAAAAATCTGCCTTATCATGAATTCTTTTTCCAAAATAAAGGTGTCCCATATGCAATGTCATTAAGTTAAGATGACCAATCAAGATCTTAGCATCAGAAATGATGCT